>Ga0315912_10000376_pt1 | contig 88449 bp, 77 predicted proteins | sample VfabasoilMG_FD_204469 | JGI IMG/M metagenome (GOLD analysis project Ga0315912, IMG submission 204469) | Garden soil microbial communities collected in Santa Monica, California, United States - V. faba soil | ecosystem: Environmental > Terrestrial > Soil > Garden | place: USA: California... | reverse complement strand
CTTCCGGAGCTGGATGTGTAAGATCCATCCCACTTGATGATCATTTCTTTGTTTTTCAGCTGATAAATATCATACACACTTGTAGGGGCTTCGCTGCCTACATAGGTTTTCGTAACCGTAGTAGGTGACCCTGAGCCAATGGTAGTCACGTCTGTTGAAGATAACGTTGCTAAAACCACTTGTGCTCTCTTTTTAGCCTCGCCAACACCTCCAGTCCAGTTCCAGGTACCGGAAGTAGTGGAAGTGATAGAATATCCTGAAGTAGATGATCGTGTTACAACTTGTTTCCAGGTTCCATCTGTTTCAAAAGTAAGTTTGTCGCTGTAAGTATAATCTGTTTTTGTTGAACCCGAAGTAACCGTAGCTGTAGTTTCAGTAATGGTTGTTAATGTAGAGGTACTTCCGCTAATGTCGGTGGATGTTCCTGAAGAAGCAGTCCATTCCCCGCTTAGTCTTGCTTTGCGACCATGTAACGACATAAAAGGATCTCCTTCCCCTTTTTTCTGACACCCCACAAGACTGATCCCTACTAGCACGACACTTGATAAAAACACAATTGATTTTTTCATTTTTGTTTCTTTTAAAAGTTTGACGAATTTATCGATTTTTATTGATCACAGGTTTTAATTCTGTTTTCGGGTACGAGACGGAATCGGGTGAAAGAAAGTTACAGGAGCGACGCACTCCCGAACTGCTTAATAACTAATGTAATGTAATATTGAAGGAAGCATCAGGCGACCAGATACTTTATTTCTATCCTATTGTGGAGAGGGCGATCTATTTAGGTTAGGAACTTCAGAATGAGTTACAATTCACACGTATTATTTCTTATCCTTTTCTTTTTCATTCGATTTTTTCTTCAGGTAACCCCTTAAAAGAACATTGTGGCTTGCTGCGTCCATATTCTGCTTGAAGCCACCTGCACCTTGTTTGATGTTCACAACTGCTTGCTCTAAATTTTTGGCAAATGCAGTGTCTAAAAACAGTTTTCCGATAGTTCCTTTTCCTTCGCGTATATTTTCCGTGATAGCAGCAAGGTCTCCTGTTATAGCAGCGGCATTATCGCTGGTTACTTTTATGTTCATCAGGATCTCGTCCACATTCACCGGCACCGCTGTCTCAAGGATGTCGTTATCGGATACCACGAGTTTTCCGGCGGGTCCGGGAAGGATCATTACGATCTTATTTCCCATAAGCCCATCGGAACTGATTACAGCCTTTGCATTTTTTTTAATGAACTTTCTTGAACTCTCATCAATAAGCATATCCACTTTGACAGTTGAATCTGTGGTTTGTTTGATATCTTCAATGATGCCGATGTCGATTCCGGAAAAACGTACATTATTGCCGACGCGAAGTCCGTTTATATCCTTAAAGATACCACTTATGATAAAGGTATTATTGAATAACTGCTGTTTCCTGCCAATAAAATAGATCCCCCCGATAAACAAGATGATACTTATGAAAACAAATATCCCGAGTTTTATTTTATTTCCTGCTGCTTTCTTCATAGTGTTAAAAATATTATTTGAAAAATGAACTTATCCATTCGTCCTGTGATTCCGATAATTCTTTAAAAGTGCCTTCGGTGATGGACACCCCGTTTTTAATTATTACCATTCTATTAGATGTAGTGCGTGCACACTCCACGTCGTGTGTGATGATGATGGAAGCTGCATTGTATTTTTTTTGTACATCCAGGATCAGGTGGCTGATCTCTTTTGAAGTAATGGGATCCAGACCGGTTGTGGGCTCGTCGTAAAGTATGAGCTCCGGTTTTAGTATCAGTGTGCGGGCCAGGCCAACACGTTTTCGCATACCTCCCGAAAGTTCGCTGGGCATTTTATCAATGGCATCCTCGAGCCCGACGTTTCTCAATGCTTCTATCACCAATGCTTCCATTTCTTCTTTTGACAGGGATTTCATATCGCGAAGCGGGAACTGAAGGTTTTCCCGCACGGTCATGGAGTCATACAAAGCCCCGCTTTGAAAAAGAAACCCCACTTTTTTGCGCAGAGAGTTCAGTTCCTCTTTATTCAGATCAGAAATAGCCGAGCCAAGTAAAATTATTTTGCCTTCGTCGGGTTCCAGTAAACCAACCAGGCATTTGATAAGTACGGACTTGCCAGTCCCGGATTTTCCCAGCACAACAAGGTTCTCGCCTTTTTTCAATTTTAAATTTATATCGTTCAGCACATGATTATCACCAAACGATATCTTCAGATGCTCTATTTCTGCAACAGCTGGTTCCATTTAAAATTAAATAAACAGATTTGTTAACTGAACGGCTATCATATCCAGGATAAATACAGCCAGAGATCCAAAAACAACAGCAGCATTCGCTGAGGCTCCCACCCCTTCGGTTCCTTTGTTGGAGTTATAGCCTGCATAACATGCAATAAGCCCTACTGCCAATCCGAAGAAGACCGTTTTAATAATTGCCGGAAACAGATCTGAGAATGCCAGCTTTTCGAAAACCTGTAAAAAGAATAAATGGAAACTAACGTCTCCTTCCAGGTTAACTCCGATGTATGCACCGTACAATGCGATCGTATCGGCCATCACAACCAGGGCAGGCAGCATCAGAATGGCAGCCGCCACACGTGTAACGACGAGGTATTTAAAAGGGTTCATTCCTGAAACTTCCATTGCATCAATCTGCTCGGTCACTTTCATGGAAGCTAATTCTGCTCCAATCCCGGATCCAACTTTTCCTGTAAATATTAAAGCAGTAATTACCGGGCCTATTTCCCGGACAATTGAAACAGCTACCATGGCCGGCAACCAGGACTCTGCTCCAAATTCAACCAGCGTGGGCCTGGACTGAATGGTTAGTACGAGCCCTATAATAAATCCGGTGATAGCCACCAAAGCAAATGATTTATACCCGGATAGATAGCATTGTTTAATGAACTCTTTGAATTCGTAAGGAGGTTTAACGATCTCTTTGAAAAACTGTAAGGTAAAAAGAGTCAGCCGGGCTATCCCTTCAAAAAAGTCGTTTAAAAAAGTGGCGTATGAGTTTACAGATTGCTTCATAGTTTTTTCCGGAGCTGACTTGTTTATCTGGTTTTCGGTTTGCATTGTCTGTAACCAGCATAGTAATTGTATTCTGGTTTTTTATTGTGGGTTACTGCCTGTATGACTTGTATTACTGACTCCTGTATCGTTACCAATTTGCCCGGGCCATGTATCGCCCGAGTTGCCCTGACTGTAATCAGGCAATTTCAATTTATGCCAATCGTATGTTTTAGGAAGATCATCCCCCATTAAAAATCCCCACGGAGCGAGGGAGTCAATACGATCGAAGATCACTTTTAAAATAGCAATAAGAGGAATGGCTAAAAACATCCCTGCAATTCCTGCTATGGTACCTCCGATGATAACCCCTACGATTGAAACGAGGGCATTGATACGGACTTTGTTGCCCACAACTCTTGGAACCAGAATATTATTATCGATAAATTGAACGATCATACTAAGAATAATAACACCGAGTATGGATGAAACCTCTGTTGAATTAACCAAAGTGCCAAGGATCGTTATAAGGCAGGCAACCAAAATACCAATGTAAGGGATCAGGTTCAAAATAGCTGTTATTACACCAAGCAATACCGCATATTGCAATCCAAGCAGCATGAGGCCACTCGTTGTTAATACTGCAACAATACCGGTTTCGATCAGCAAGCCGACAATATAACTTTGGACAACTGTTTTTATATTCATAAGTATGTCCATCAGAGTTTGTTCGTTTTTCTGACGCACTATTTTAGAAAGAAATTTAATGAACAGGTTTCGGTATAAAAGGATCAGGAACGTGTAAATAGGGATCAGGATGATCTTTAATAATGTATCTGTAAAGGAACTTATGGTATTTCCCATCAGTTCAGTGTCACCATGCAGTGTGTCATCAGCAATCTGATGGATGTAGCTCTGTTGCTTATTATAGCTCACATTGTATTTTTGTTTTACCCAATGCTGAATGTGTTCGGAATGAATGGAAATATTATGCTTGATTTTTTTCCAGTCATCGGTAATTTCAGAAACCTGCCAGGAAATAAACATAACTATGGCTGCAATAAAAATGACAAATAAAGCAACCGAAAATAATACAGCAATCACATGCGGAAGCCGGAGCCGCTTATTCAGGAAAATCACCACCGGTCTCAGTAAAATTGCAAACAGGAAAGAGAGCAGGAGGGGGATCAGTATATTTTGTCCTACATAAAGGGCTATGACAATCAGGGTTAAACTCAGCAGCGTGAATGCAAGTTTGGCAGACGGAGGGAATTTTAAGTTTGAAAGTTCCATTAAAATTATTTTTAAGCGGTCTCATGCTTGTGCATTATTTTTTTAAGAACTGTGCTTCCTATCATTTTGATCACGTCTGCGTTCTTCGAGACTTTATTCGCAATGATCATTTCAAGGAGTGCTCCTGATAATTTTATAAATGGATTATGTGATTTCCGGGTTAAGATCTTTTTCGCAATAAGCCCGGCGGTAACACCCATGGATGCATTAACAAGGTCTGTTTTCAGACCGGGCGAAGAGACCATTTCTTTTAACCTGCTCTTGATAATATTCATCGGTTTCAGACTTTCAAAAGTCAGGTGCAACTGGTCTTTCAGTAACTTTCCTGCTTCCCGCTGTTCAATTTCTTTCTCTTGTATCAGTTGTTTCAGAGACATACCCGGATCTGCTTTTTTCATGGGGGGTTAATTTAAGACGTGTGAAATGATTGAATTTCTTATCGGTTTCTTGATCCATTTATCGCGAAAAATATAGAGGAAGATCCCGATAAGTGCGTAAAATCCTGCCACCGCAAAAAAGCCGTAGTAATTTTTCCCCAGCAGATCACCTGCCCAAAGAGCAACGGCAATGTTCAGAATAAATAGCAGGAACAGGAAAATAATTGTTAAGGATAAACGGATAGTTAATGAGGCGGCGAGATCAGCTGTTTTATCCAGCAGCTTAAGCTCTATCAATTCATAGCTCGTTTTAGCGTATTGCTCAACGCTTTCCAAAATAGGCCCTGCAGGATTTGTTTTAGTTTCCATATGTTTTTTTTAAACATTGACAATCATAATGTAACTATTCTACTTGCGTATCAGAATCTTTTTGCGATCAGCTTGGTTTAATTTTTTTCAGCATCTGTCATTCTGTTTTCTGCCATTTCGGCTGCTTCAGTTTTAATGGCATCCATTTCATTTTTCAGGTCTTCTACAAAATCATTGAATTTTTCTTTCATTTCACCGGCAATCTCATTTCCTTTACGGGAAATCTTTTTCCGTGTCTCACTGCCTTTGTCCGGCGCGAAGAGAATTCCAAGAGCTCCGCCTATGGCAGCTCCCAGGATCAATCCTCCGATAAATAGTGTTGTGTTGTTTTTATTTTCCATTTTAATTGAGATTTTATTGATTTCTTTGATTGTAATTTCTTACTTAAAAGTGAAATGCAAACCCCAGAGTAGAGATGCCAGACGAAAGATCCAGGAACAACCCTGCTTTTTGGCTAAGGTGGTATTCCGTTCCCAAATGTCCATCCAGGTATAAACCGCTTGAACCACTTTCAATCACAGTTTCACCGTAATAGCCACTTTCCCAGACTATTTTCCGGACGGCAAATCCCAAAGATGCTCCGAGGTAAAAATCCCACTTAGAACCGGCAGTCAAAAGCTGATCAAAATAATACGATCCTTTTACACCGATCGGAATTACCGTTTCCCGGTAAGTATAGTTTCGGTATGGATATTTTGGATTTCCCCAATAATAATAATTCCGATAGGAATAAAATGTTATAAAGGGGGCAAGCGTGAAGTTTCTCGCAGCCTGTAATTCGTAGTTTACATGCAATACAGGCATAGAGTGGCCTACATACCGGTAATATCCTATTCCTGCTGCCAGGTTGAGTGTATTTCCGAATTTTTCAGAAGATGTTTCCTGGCTACGCTTGCTTGTTGCATTGTTAAATGCGGAGCTTTTCCGTGAAGCTATATTTGTATCCCCCGCTTTTAATGTTCCCTCCATAGTTATGGAGACTAAACCGATGAGAAAAACTAGCTTTTTCATGATTTTTTGTTTTAATTGTGGGTGAATTTGTTCAATAAAATTCAGCATATTCAGTGTGGTACACGTTACATAATTTTGGAAATACGTTACATTATTTATACCCTTCTTGTACAAGAATGGTAAATACTTCAGGATAGAAAAATAAGGAGAGCTAAAAGCACTACAATCAGTATGAAGGGACTTTCGTAATTGCTATCAACGGGACCTTTTGAAACGATGGGATAAAAAATGGTCTTTTCATTTTTCCCGGTAATAAGAGGCTCAGACCCTTTAAATCCTTTTCTTTATTCGTGGATGGATGGTTATTCCTATTAACACCTTTCTGCCAATTAATAATGGTAAATGATAAAAAAGGTAACACGGAAACAAACTGCCGGGAATGACCGTGCTTTTCTACTGCCTAGACCGGTTTGTTTCCCTGAATTAATCTAAGTAATACAGATATCACAGCAATTACCAGGAGTATGTGGATCAATCCGCTGGCACTATATCCGATGAACCCGATTGCCCAGATGATAACAAGTATTACCGCAATAGTATATAGTAGATTTCCCATGGCTTTTGTTTTAATTAATGTTTATTTTTAGTTTTTATTAAAATAAAAATGACAGTCCGATATATCCTGCATGTGTTTTTATGTTAGCCCGATCATCCAGAATGTAATATGTATTGGTGCCGGGAGCCCTATCTGTACTGCTAACATTTACAAAACCATATACTCCGCGGAATCCCAGATCCAGGTATATGTTCCTTGCCGAATTAAGGGCAAAACCTAACCCTGCACCGTATGCAAATCCGAAGTCGCTTTTTTTAGTTGCGAGGACAGCAACCAGGGTATCTGAATTGGTATTGTTAGACCCCGAGATGCTTGATCCGACGTTAAGCCCAAACTGAGGTCCGGCCACAATGTTTAAGTTGACAGGATTTGATTTACCTGTATTAAGGGATAACAATACCGGAATATTTATGTAACGGACATTGATTTGATGCTGAAGCGCCTGGTCCTTGTACTTTTGAGAAAGTGAATTGTAAATAACCTCCCCCTGGATACCAACGTGATTGGAAAAGTTGAGTCCAAGTACTCCTCCGATTCCATACCCCAGGGTTACCTCACCCTTTACTGTTCCCCCAGAGGAGGTTTGCATATTAAAGGAAGAAAATGTCGGCATAAACCGGAACCCAAGCTCCACTGCAGGAACGAAAGGTACGGATCCGGAAACTACTCCTGTTTCCTGTGCTTTTATCTCAGGATAAGATAAGCATGCGAGTGATAATATGATAAATGACTTTTTCATGGCTTTTTATTTTAAGTGTGAATTATTTCTTTTTTGAATTTTTCTCTTGTTTTTTTCTATCCTTTATTAGCCTTTTTTTTCTCTTTTTAATTTATCCGTGGTTCTTCAAAACAAAGATCAGTATCTAAAACTGCCTACATGTTACAGAACCTCAGGAATAAGTTGTATTATTCATATTATCGTCTAATGGTATAAATACACACATTGAATAAAAACTATTTTTCAGCATGCCACTGCTGGCAACCAGGATGGATACAGGAAGTCACCAATTTTTTTATTGGAATTCCAGGATCAAAAAAATAAGCGGGAACCTTGTACTTGAGTTTTTTAAAGGAGTTTTTATTTTTTCAATTTAGGCACTAGTTGCTTAATGCTGAAAAAATCCCTTTCATCAATTAATTGCTGTAACCTTTTTTCTTTTTTTGCTCCCAATGCAGTGTTATCGGTGGAAATAACCCGCAGGAAGAAGGGATAGTCGGCAAAGATGATCTCCAGGCGCTGACGATCTGCAGAGGATGTTTTTTCTTTTTTCATGATGTTTACGTATTCAAAAATCAATTTCTTTTCAGTATTCTATTTCAGGGAGAATTCTTAGGTATTCCATTGGACTCTGCAGAGAAGCCTTAAGACGAAACCAGCGAATGCCTGAGATCGGCAGAGACGCTTTCTATTTTCTTGTCTAACCAGCCCGGTATGTCAATATTCTTTAAAATGTCATTTTCAAAATTATTGCCGGGTAAGGAAAGTATTTCCTCCTTAAACCGGATGGATAGCATTCTTTGTTCATTTTCTGAGCCTGAACGAAGAAGAGGACAGAGGTATTTGAAAAAAGCAATTATAAACTGACTGTTCCTTTTTGATTTATGCAGACTATTGTATGTTGATTTTATTAAACCCGGCAGGATAACCTCATTCTTTAGCTCGTAATGAACCAGCAGATTTAATATATGTATCACATCTATTCCGTCATCTCTTGTTTTCGGGGAACGGGATATTGCCGCATTGCACCATTTCAGAGCCTGTTTGTACAGGCCGGCTCCGAAATAAATGCATGCAATATTGGATTCCAGGCAAAAGCCAGATGTCAGGTGATCTTGGTATTTTTTCTTTTCGATTTCAAATCGTTGAATATGAGGTATAGCATATGCATAATCCCGGAACAGAAGAGCCGTGCGGGTTAATGCAATATAGTAGGCCTGAAATACCTGGGCCTTTGCATCGGATGAGATATTTTTTTTACCAATTAAGGACGGTATGGAGCTGATCTTTTCCTGTATGGAATCCGCTTCTCCCCTGCCCGTAAAGATCTCTTGGGAGATGAAAGCATCCAGCGCATATATATAATGAGTCGTATTGTCTGCAATGCGGTGGGTATTATTTTCAAACAATGCTATAATTTTCCGGATATACATACGCGTGTTCCCTGCATCCATTAAAATCCGGGCGTATTCAATTCCTGAGAGCAGGTAATACATATTGGTATCAAAAGAGCTGCCGGGAGCAGGAGGATTACTCCACAACTGAGAATAGATTGTCTCAAGCTGTTCCTTCTGATCCGGGTCTGTGATAAATTCTGCCTGTTGCCTCTTTAACCGTAATTCATCGTATATCTTATTGTACTCAAACTTCATCTTCATGCTTTCTATGGCTGAAAAGACATCCTGGTAATAAGAACGAATGCCGGTATGGGTAACAGTCTTCTTTCTGAACTCATTATCTTTTTGCAGCAAAGTGAGCGAGATGGTGTTTTCAAACCGGTTGAATCTGTCCGAAATTTTTTTTGTTTTTTTTATCAGCTTATTGCCCTGCTCATCCAGTCTTTTTTCCGAAAGCACCCGGGCAATATGAACGGATCCGTTTATTCTTCTGTCTATGCAGGAATCTTTGTGATAAAGGTCCAGGCAATCCAGGATAAGGGAGTGCAGGTAATTTTTTATTCCTTCCAGGTTTCCACCGCAGGAACTATTTTTTATTTTTTTATTCAATTTCTTTTCGTCGTATTTTTTTATTTTATCAATGGTGTCAAACAGTTCCAGGTATTTATTTTTACCCTCCGGCATATAGCGGGAGGCATAAATTTTAATGAATCGCTTTTCACTTTTCGTAAGTGACCGGATCAGGTCAAAAAGCATTCTTTCCTTTTTCATGCAGCTAAAAGCATAAAGAGTTGAATTTCCGGAATTACTAAATGGGATCTGTATGCATCCAAACCGGAAAGGGAGGATACTGGGAATCGCCCGCTGGATACTATTCCTTTTTTGTTATGCTCCCGGTAACACATGGAAAATACCCAACCTAATAATGTATAAGTATAAGGCCTAATTATTTTATGGGGAAAACAATTTAGCGGCTATTCTTGGAATTCTAAAGAAGGGTCGATTTGCCTATTCCCTTTGCGGGATTATCCCGTTTGCAGATTTTACATCAAGGCTGTAGCTGTGAAGCTATCCATTGCCCGTTTATCAGTTCGTATAATTTCCGGTCGTGAAAGCGTGTATGCCTGAACTCTAAAAATTCAATTCTTATGGGTACTATTGAATAACCGCCCCAATTCTCAGGCCTTGTCACTGGCTGGGCTGCATGTAGTTTTTCTACTTGGTTGTATCTGCTTTCCAGCTCTTCCGCATTAGCTAGCTTCTGTCCCTGATTGCTGACTATGGAAACAATCTGACTGTCCCTGTTACGTTCTGCAAAATACTTGTCTGCAAGCTGGTTGCTTATACGACAGGCATTGCCCTGGATTCTTACCTGCCTTTGGGTTTCTGTCCACCAAAAGGTCAAAGCGACTTTATTGGATTTCTCAATTTCAATTCCCTTTCGTGCGGTAACAGTTCCTGTCACCATAAAATTGCTCTCTGCAATTCCCTTGAGTGAAACAAACCGTGCATTTGGAAAATTGTCCGTACCAATGGTTGACAAGCAACAAGCTGTAGGAATACTAACCTTCGTTAATTTCAGTTCTTCGTCAAACCATTTTTTAAAAATTTCAACAGGTGTCATTATCTATGCTCCTGAAGGTTCAGGTACCGCGTACCGTCCTGGCCTTTTACGAGTACCAGATCGAATGTGTATGTTCCTTCCTTTGTATTTGTATAATTCGCTGTTGCACTCCAGCTCCAGTTGAGCTGCACCAATGGTTTGCCCTGAACAATACCTTTTAATGTTTCATACGGGTGGCCGCTATCAAAATTAAAACCGGGGAATTTCAAAAAATCCGTTTCGCTGTCCTTTACCAAGTATCCAATAGAAGTAGTCCCAACTATTAAGGAATCGATGTCATACCCGGTTTTGTTATGAAACTTTACGGTAAGCTGCTGTCCTGCTGCAATATGAGTTGAAGCAAACCAAATTGCCAGAAAAGAAATGGCTGTTATGATTTTTTGTTTAAGCATTTTTTGGGTTATCGGTATTAACTTTGTCTGTTATATTTTAAAACCAACCAGTTGTTGGTAGGTATACACAATTGCCTTGCTAAAGTATTTAATTTATCTCTGTTTTGAAGTGGGACTGTAATCCCGCCCCAAACACTACAGTTAGACCTGGTTTTTAACTTCGTATCTTTATTTTGTAGCATCGTCCTTTGACGGAGGCAGTATTTAATATAAATAACATGGCTAAAATAATCTTTGAAGGATGGGAAACTGGCATGAGGAAAATCCCATTTGTAAAGCTCCTTAATGAAAAAGCCGGATTATCATTAGCTGAAACTGAAAGGGTAAAAAATAAAGTAGTTGACAATAAAATTACGGAGATAGAAATAGCTGATGAAAACCTGGCAAAAGAAGTCTTGGAAGAATCCCGGAAATTAAAAGTTAAAGCCAGGATAAAGGATTAATTAGGTGATTAGTGATTGAGTAAATAGTTGATTGATAGAGAACGGAACAGGATACCTGAAATTAGAAAAGCTTATCCTCCCCAATTCTCCCTATCAAGAGAGCGGTATTGAATGGCCTCTGCAAGATGAGCGGTTTGGATAGTATCGGAAGAGCTTAGATCTGCAATGGTGCGAGCCACTTTCAGGATCCTGTCATATGCACGGGCAGATAAGCCCAGTTTTTCCATCGCGTTTTTCAAAAGTGTTTGTCCGGCCTCATCAATTTTACAAACGGAACGTAACAAATTGGCGCTCATCTGTGCGTTGCTGTAAACACCGGCATTTTTTTCAAATCGCTTCGATTGAATTTTTCGTGCATTGATTACACGTGTGCGAATATTTTCACTTGATTCCGCAACCCGTTCGCTGGAAAGCTCGCTGAATGCTACGGGAGTCACTTCAATATGAATATCAATCCGGTCGAGCAGGGGACCGGAAATTTTGCTCAGGTATTTTTGAACGATGCCAGGAGCGCAAACACATTCCTTATCCGGGTGATTGTAAAACCCGCATGGGCAGGGGTTCATAGCCGACACAAGCATGAAGCTGGCAGGATATTCCACCGAAAATTTTGCCCGTGAAATGGTAACTACCCGGTCTTCCAAAGGCTGACGCATCACTTCCAATACATTGCGGCTGAATTCAGGCAGCTCATCTAAAAATAAAACCCCGTTATGAGCCAATGAAATTTCTCCCGGCTGAGGAAAGCTTCCTCCGCCAACCAGGGCTACATCGGAAATGGTATGATGAGGAGAGCGGAACGGACGGGCTGTAACCAGGGAAGTGCTTTTTCCCATTTTCCCTGCTACGGAATGTATCTTGGTTGTTTCAAGCGATTCTTCAATGGTAAGCGGGGGAAGAATAGTGGGCAATCGTTTTGCAATCATGGTTTTCCCAGCACCCGGAGGGCCGATCATGATCACGTTATGCCCGCCGGCCGCTGCTATCTCCAGCGCGCGCTTTATATTTTCCTGACCTTTTACATCCGCAAAATCCAGTTCTGATTTTCCAAGCCGTTGATAAAATTCCTCAGCTATATCGATAGTTGTTTTTTCAAGCGATTTATCTCCATTGAAAAAATCAATCACATCTGTTATATTATCTACTCCGTAAACTTCCAGCTCTCCAACGGCAGCAGCTTCCTGCGCATTTTGCTTGGGTAAAATAATTCCTTTGAATCCTTTTTCTTTCGCTTCAATGGCAATGGGAAGTATCCCTTTGATACTGCGGAGCTCTCCGTCCAGTGAAAGCTCCCCCATGATGATATAGTCTCCCAGGTTTTCAGTATCGATTTTATCATTGGCCGCCAGTATCCCTATCGCCATAGTAAGATCATAGGCCGAGCCTTCTTTCTTAATATCGGCCGGGGCCATGTTGATGGTAACTCCTTTACCCGGAATTTTATGGCCGATATTTTTCAGGGCGGCGCCGATCCGGTGCTGGCTTTCCTTTACCGCGCTGTCGGGCAGTCCTACAATGAATAAATTTATTCCGGAAGAAATGTTTGTCTCAACGGTAACAAGTGTGGCTTTGATCCCGTGCACTGCACAGCCATAGGTCTTGGCAAGCCTGACCTTAGCTTTTTTGGGTTCGTCTTCAGATATCTCTTGTTCTGACATCTTGCCTTTTTTTTTTAGATATTTTCTTCTACTAAATGAATCAGGGAATGTATGACTTTAATATGGATCTCCTGGGCCCGGTCGGCATATTTTGAATGTGGGGCCCGTATTTCAACATCGCATAGCCCGGCCATTTTCCCTCCGTCTTTTCCCGTGAGGCCGATAATTTTCATGCCTTTCTTCTTTGCTGCGTTAATGGCATTGATCACATTTTTTGAATTGCCGCTGGTGCTTATCGCCAAAAGGACATCGCCTTTGTTTCCCAGGGCTTCCACAAAACGGGAAAAAACAAAATCATACCCGTAATCGTTTGCCACACATGAAATATGAGAAGGATCGGAGATGGATAGGGCCGGAAGCGCTTTCCTGTTCTCACGAAAGCGCCCGGAAAGCTCTTCGGCAAAATGCATCGCATCGCACATAGAGCCTCCATTGCCGCAGGAGATAACTTTATTTTTCCCTTTGAATGCCTGCACCAGGAGCTTGCCCGCTTTTTCTATAGCAGAGAAATTCTTTTTATCGGATACAAATTTGGCCAGGACATCAGTGGCTTCGGCAAAGTTCTGATGTATCGTATTCCTGTTCATGTAACTATGCGTTATTAATCGATCGTTTTAAATCCCGTATAAGGGACCAACACTTCCGGAATTCTAATTCCTTTTTCTGTTTGATTGTTTTCTAAAAGCGTTGCTACGATCCGGGGCAAAGCAAGTGCACTGCCATTAAGCGTATGTGCCAACTGGGGTTTGCCATTTGCTTCCCTGAAACGTATTTTAGAGCGGTTGCTCTGGAAGCTTTCAAAATTAGAAACAGAGCTTACTTCCAGCCACTTTTGCTGGGCTGTGGAGTATGTTTCAAAATCGTAAGTCAGTGCGGAACCAAAGCCCATATCTCCGCCACAGAGTTTTAAAATCCGGAAAGGCAGTCCGATCTGTTTCAATAATCCAGCTACATAATTTCTCATTTCCTCCAAAGCATCATACGATTTATCGGGATGAGCAATCTGAACAATTTCTACTTTATCAAATTGATGCAGCCGGTTTAATCCCCGCACATCCTTTCCGTAAGAACCAGCCTCTCTGCGGAAGCAGGGGGTATAGCCACAATTTTTTATCGGCAGGTCTTCCGCTTTAATAATCGTATCGCGGTAGATATTTGTGATCGGAACCTCGGCGGTAGGGATCAAATAAAGATTATCCCCTGTTACATGATACATCTGGGCCTCTTTATCCGGGAGCTGGCCTGTGCCAAAGCCCGAAGCTTCGTTTATCAGAATAGGTGGTTCTACTTCCAGGTAGCCCTCTTTCGTAGCATTGTCAAGAAAAAAATTAATAAGGGCTCGCTGCAGCTTTGCTCCTTTTCCTTTGTAGACCGGGAACCCTGCTCCGGTAAGTTTAACGCCAAGCTCGAAATCAATAATATCGTATTGTGCAGTAAGCTCCCAGTGGGGTTTTGCACCTGCATGCAGTTTTGGGATCTCACCTTCAGTATAAACTACTTCATTGTCCGCAGGTGTTTTTCCCTTAGGAACTTTCGTGCTGGGCACATTCGGAAGCAATACCAGGATCTTATTAAGCTCTACTTCTGCCGAAACAAGCACAGCCTCTGATTTCTTTCCTGCATCTTTTAAAGCCGCACTTTTGTTCTTCAGCTCATTGGCCTCAGCCTGTTTGCCTGATTTGAAAAGATCTCCTATTTGTTTGGCCAGCGTATTGGCTTCGGAATTCAGGGTATCCAGCTCCGTTTGGGCTTTCTTTCGCTCGTTGTCAATGGCTATGATCTTTTCGATCAGTTCCTTTGCGTCAAAATTTTTGACTGCCAAACGGGTAATTACTTCTTCTTTATGGTCGCGTATGTAGTTTAATTGAAGCATGGGTGCAAATGTAAATTCTTTAGGTGGATATAAATAAAAAATCTCCTGACTTACGTAAAGCCAGGAGATTCCTTATAGTTTGGTTTTCTGACTTTACTTTTTCTTTTTTGACGACGATGACGACGAGGCAGGCTCAACCAATACAAACGAGCGGTGGTTTGCACCTCTCTTGAAACGCACAATGCCGTCAGCAAGTGCAAAGAGCGTATGGTCCTTACCGATACCTACATTCAGGCCCGGGTGATGTTTTGTTCCGCGCTGGCGGATAATGATATTTCCTGCAATGGCTGGCTGACCACCGTAAATTTTTATACCGAGGCGCTTACTATTCGACTCCCGGTTATTCTTGGTTTTACCTTCACCTGCTTTATGTGCCATGACAAATAAGTTTAAAATTTAAAGTCTAAAGTTTGAAATTATCAGGCTGTAATGTCCTGGATCTCGATTTTTGTTAGGTATTGACGATGTCCGTTCAATTTTGCATATCCCTTGCGTCTTTTCTTTTTAAAAACAAGCACTTTGTCTCCTTTCAGGTGAGATACGATCTTAGCGCTGATGGAAGCACCTTTTACGGTAGGCATTCCTACATCCACTTTTCCTTCGTTATCTACAAGAAGAACCTTGTCAAATTTCACGGTGTCACCTTCATTTCCTTCCAGGCGGTGAACAAATATCTGCTGGCTCTTCTGAACCTTGAATTGTTGTCCTGCAATGTCTATTATAGCGTACATTTTCTGTGTGTTTAAAAAAGGGAAGCGAAGATAATTAAATAACTAACACCTCCAAATCCTATTTTTTTGAACATACATCCCCAGGGAATGAGACTTAACCGGCATAAAAAAAGCTTTTTTATGGGCGTATCAGGCTTATTTATAACGCTTTAACTGATCATCCACAATTTGCAGTCCCTCGGTAAATGAACGTGTTTTATAATCCAGGTCCCGTTTGGCTTTTTCAATTATAAATCCGGTATAAGGGGGACGTTTTGCGGGCTGATTCAGTTCCTGGGATGTAACCGGGTTCATAAATGATTTGTCCAGCTTCCAGAAGTCAGCGATCTCGTTTGCAAGCTCCAGGATGCTCTGTGTTTTTTCGCCGGATACGTGGTATATTCCCTGTGCGCCTTTCATGGCTGCCACGATGCATGCCTGTGCAAGGTCTTCCGAAAGGGTAGGAGCCCTGAACTGATCGTTGATCACGTTTATCCTTTGTTTTTTCTCAAGATTATTTTTTACCCATAATACCAAATTGCTTCGTGTATTTCCATCCACAACTCCATATACAATGATGGTTCTGAGGATCGCCCACTTCAGTTTGCTCTTCGTAACAATTTTTTCTCCCTCCCATTTTGAAAGAGCATAATAATGCAGGGGATTGGGGGTGTCTGTTTCCACATATTCGCTGCCTTTCATGCCGTCAAAGACAAAGTCTGTGGAGACATGGATCAGGTGCGTCCCGATCTTTTCCAAAATATCAACCATGTGCTGCAAGGCAGTAACATTGGTCATCCAGCATTCTTCACGTTTGGTTTCGCAGGCATCCACGTTGGTCATGGCTGCGGTGTTTATCACCGCGTCGGGCCTGTGCTTTAAAAGGACATGCTCAACTTCCGGTCTATTGGTTATGTCCAGTGGTTCATAGATATACCCATCCTTGCGGTGCAGGCGGTTTTCCCCTTTGGCAACAGCAATTACTTGTATCTCGTTTTTTATTCTTTTTCTGATTTCATCGGAAAGAATACATAACGGGTCGCCTAAAAGACCGTAAATTATTTTTTGACCCAGCAAGCCGTTAGAACCCGTGACAAGGATTTTCATAATGCAAAAATTCTTTTTTCATTTCTGATCTGCAGAATTCACCGTCTATTACCGAGTGTGTAATGGATGGATCCGCTTAGCAAAAGTATCAAAACCTGTGATGTTCTGAATTGTAAAAACTCCTGGGGTGGCAGAGTTCAAAAATCCCATACACTGGGGCGTTTACGTCTCGGCTTAAAATACTTTTTGTTCTCCAGCAGGAATGCCAGGATGAAATAAATGATAATGGGAGAGCCGAATGTAAAGAAGGAGAGGTAGATAAAATACATACGAATGGTGGTAGCCCGGATGCCCATCTTTTTTCCAAGCCATGCGCAGACACCAAATGCGCGTGCTTCAAACCAGTTGCGGATATATTGGATCATATTACAAATTTAAAGAAAGAAATCTATACATGCTCCTTTACACGGGAGGGAGCTAATAATTTTACTCCTATGGAGCATTCCAAACACCTCTTTTTAGCGCAGTATTCATTTTTTAATTGAAGCAACCCCTGGGTCTGGTACGCATTCTCAGATTTTATTCCCAGGGAATTCCATTTTTCTATAATTGAATTTTTTTCTCCCTCTATTTTAGCCAGGAACTCCAGGGCCCTTTCAATTAATTGGGGCTCTCCTTTTTGTTTTCCATAGACAAACAGGAAGGGTACTACTACGTTGATGATCAGGATATTTTTCGTTTCCTGTCCCAGGATCTTTTTCCGGGGCGAAGAGGGTCTTTCAAAACGGTAATGCGAGATCCAGTAGTCGCTTGCTTCGGCATGCAGCAGAGACTGGATGTTGTAAATATTAGTGGCTTCAATGACTTTGGAAAACATGTGCAGCGACTTGCAGATCAGGTTTGCGAACTGGGCAATGCGGATGGTTGGAAAATTGGGAGGATGCAGTCGCATGAATTTCCACAGGTGACCATCTATCGGTTTTAGCTTGAATTTTTTTCTCAGAAATTCATATTCATCGAACAATTGTTTTTTATAGTCGTCTTCTTTTTCCTCAGAAGCCGGGGTAGGGCCGGGAGCTAATAAACCGGCCTGTCCGAACAACAACGCTTCTATCTGGAAAGGGTTGTCCTTATGCTTTGCAAGTACATTGAGAGGCAATGATTTTGCGAGCAGATCAAACGGATGGGTATTCAATTTCAGGCCAAACCCTCCGGCAAGGAATTGATAAAAGGTTTCTTCCCAGTTATTCTGGTTCTCTCGGAGCAGCTCAATAATGGATAAGGTTTTTCTTTCAAGCCGTTCAATGAGCAAACGATCCAGCCAGTGGTTCACCGAGAAAGAATCAATGCTTTGAATTTGTGTATTGCACGGGATCCAGGAATTGTTTGTTTTAAAGGAAAGGTATTTTTTGTAGATGCCTTCCTGAATTTTCCCCTTTAACTCGAGTGTCGGCATAATCTCTCCGTTTCTCCTTTTTAGCGTTACATCTGCCTCATGAACCACATGCAGTATAACATTGTCGTATGCTTTGTCGTTCTGGTGTTTGTGTGTTTCCCAATCCGAAGCATGAACATGTATCTCTACATTCCCTGCCCAGATGGTTTTGCCTATTTTAATTTTTGCGTTGAAGAAATCAGGGCCTGAATCGGAATTCGGCTCTCCGCATTTTATAATTTCAACCGGCTCGCCTGTTTTTGTGAATAGATCTTTCCCGTCAAACAAGCGGAATTTCCATAGATAGTGGAGGAACTCTTCCTGCATTTTCCATAATAAAAGAATGGATACGAATGTATAAAAAAGAAGGAACTATAATAAGGCAGCCATTTCTAACTGCATTTTCACTGCTTCTTCCCTGGCCTTAGAAGCAAAATCTTCCCCATCGCTGGCATAGATAATATTACGTGAAGAATTAACGAGCAGGCCGCACGTTTGATTCATGCCGTACCTGGCAACTTCCTGCAGGCTTCCGCCCTGCGCACCTACACCCGGTACAAGCAGAAAATGGTCCGGAACAATTTTGCGTACATCCTTTAACATATCCGCTCTAGTGGCTCCTATCACATACATCATATTATCGGCATTGCCCCATTGTTGGGACTTTTTCAAGACGGTTTTATACAGCTCGTGTTCCGTCTGAAAATCATTTGCTCCTTTATTGGAAGTCAATGCCAAAAGTATAACCCATTTACCCTCGTATTGTAAAAACGGGCTTACGGAATCCTCGCCCATATAAGGAGCAACGGTAACAGAATCAAAATTCATGGCTCCGAAAAAGCCTTGCGCGTACATGGAAGAGGTATTACCGATGTCTCCGCGTTTGGCATCTGCAATGGTGAAGATCTCTTTAAACTTTTCCAGGTAATCGGCTGTTTTCTCCAATGCTTCCCATCCCACAGAACCGAGCGATTCGTAAAATGCAACGTTGGGCTTATATGCAACGCAGAGGTCATGGGTGGCATCAATGATCTGTTTGTTGAATTCGAAGATCGGGTCAGAGGATTTATGAAGATGCCTTGGGATCTTCTTTAAATCGGTATCCAGCCCAATGCACAGGAAGGACTTCTTCTTCTGTATGTTTTCAAAAAGTTGCTGACGTGTCATAGATCAGGTATAAAAATATAAAACAAAGGTCAATTAAACGGCCGAACCTTCTTTCAGTCTTTCGGTATTTTCGGCCAGCTGCAATGCATCGATCATATCCTGTATATCGCCTCCTACAAATGTAGGCAGGTTATGAAAGCTCAATCCGATACGATGGTCCGTTACGCGGCTCTGCGCATAATTGTATGTTCTGATCTTTGCAGAGCGGTCGCCCGTGGAAACCATGGTCTTGCGTTTCTTGGCCACCTCGCTCATGTGCTTATTATACTCTATCTCGTACAATTTGGTGCGGAGTATCTCCATCGCACGTTCGCGGTTGTCAACCTGGGAACGAGTTTCCTGGCAGGTAATAACAATGCCGGACGGCTTGTGCGTGAGCATAACCTTGGTTTCAACCTTGTTTACGTTTTGCCCGCCCGCTCCGCTGGAACGTGAAGTCTGAATTTCTATATCGGCAGGATTTATCTTTACATCCACTTCCTCCGCTTCAGGAAGCACCACCACAGTCGCTGCCGAGGTATGTACTCTTCCCTGCTGCTCTGTGGCCGGCACCCGTTGAACACGGTGCACGCCGCTTTCAAATTTCAGTGTACCATACGCGTTTTCTCCGGTGATTTTTACCACCACCTCTTTATACCCGCCCATGGTCCCATCGGAAGCATCCACTGTTTCAAACTTCAATTTCTTTTTTTCACAATAACGCATGTACATCCGGTACAGGTCTCCTGCAAATATGCTTGCTTCGTCCCCTCCCGTTCCGGCACGTATTTCCAGCACGCAATTTTTTGCATCTTCCGGATCTTTAGGGATCAGCATCTGCCTTACTTCGTTCTCGAGCTGTTCTTTTTTCGGAAGAAGATCCTCAATTTCCATTTTAGCCATGGAAAGCAGATCGGTATCCTTTTCTGTTTTCAGGATCGCCTTTGCGCTGTCAATATCCTCTACCATCTTTTTATAGCGCTGGTAGGCCGCTACAATGGGCCTGAGGTCTTTGTATTCTTTGTTTAACCGGGTGAAAAGCTTCATGTCCGATAAAGTCTTCGGATCAGAAAGCAGTTTTTCCACTTCTTCGTAGCGGTTATTTACAGAAGAGAGTTTGTCTAACATAAATTAGTCGGTATCTCCAATAAGTAATTAGTACACTAAAAATGATCAATGATATTGAAATTCTCCATGCTCACTTTTGATCGTCAGCTTGTTTTTTTTGTCCGGCGATTTTTCTACTCTTCCTATGATCCGGGCGTCTATACCGAATGATTTTGAGATGGAGATTAATTTTTCAGCTGTTTTACTATCTGTATAGATCTCCATCCTGTGCCCCATATTAAATACCTGGTACATTTCCTGCCAATCGGTTTTCGATTCCTGCTGGATAAGTTTAAACAGCGGGGGTGTTGGAAACAAATTGTCTTTAACAATATAAACCCCGTTAACAAATTTCAATACTTTGGTCTGACCTCCGCCTGAGCAATGAATAATGCCGCTTATCTGTTTTCTGTATTTATTCAGCATCTTTTTGATCACGGGGGCGTACGTGCGCGTGGGGGATAAAACCAGCTTTCCTGCGTCCATTCCTTTTACTTCTGTAGCGTCCGTGAGCTTTTTAGTTCCGGAGTAGATCACTTCTTCTGGCAATGCACCGTCAAAGCTTTCGGGATATTTTTCAGCATACTGCTTAGAGAAAACATCGTGGCGGGCCGATGTTAATCCATTGCTTCCCATCCCGCTGTTATACCCGGTTTCGTACGTAGCTTTTCCAAAAGAGGCCAAACCTACGATAACATCTCCGGGCCTGATCCGTACATCAATTACTTCTTTCCGTTTCATTCGGCAGGTTACGGTAGAGTCCACAATGATTGTTTTCACGATATCGCCCACATCGGCAGTCTCTCCACCTGTAGAATGAATTTTTATTCTGTAAGAGCGCATGGTTGCCAGGAATTCCTCCACACCATTTATAACGGCAGAAATTACTTCCCCGGGAATCAGGTTTTTGTTTCTTCCGATCGTGGTCGATACCAGGATATTATCTACTGCGCCTGCGCAAAGCAGGTCATCGATGTTCATTACCAGAGCATCCTGCGCAATTCCTTTCCATACAGAAAGATCTCCGGTCTCCCGCCAGTATAAATATGCAAGTGAGGATTTTGTGCCGGCTCCATCGGCATGCATAACGATGCAATGGCTTTTACTGCCACTCAAATGATCCGGAACAACCTTGCAAAAAGCATTTTTAAAAATCCCCTTGTCGAGCTTTTTAATGGCGTTATGTACGTCTTCTTTCGAAGCGGAAACGCCCCTCAGGTTATATCGTGATGTGCCCATGGACTGCTACTAAAAAAAATATCCCGACAAAATTATCGGGATATTTTTCATTGAAAATATTTTTTCTTATGGCTGTTTCTTTGGTGTTGCAGTTGTGCTTTTGGTTCCAACAGCAGGCGGTGTTGGTGTTGCGGTTTTTGTTGCAGCCGGAGGTGGTTGTGTTGCACTCTGAGGAGTCGTAGGTGGAGTTGTCGGAGGCTGAACCTCTTCTCCACCTTCGGAAGTGCTCTCAACTACTTTGATTTCAGGAGCAGTTTTAGACTGTCCTTCAGATCCTTTAACAGGTACGTAATCCCTTCTCAGGAGTGTAAATACAACCCGGCGGTTGATCTGCATGACAAATTCATAATCATCCTTGTTCTTGTTTTTAGGGAAATTCTTGTCAATCCATTTTTCGGTCAGAACGGTTCCTTTAGGGATCACCTTTCCGCTGGGAGCAATAAAATCCCTGTCGGTCAAAGAAGGTCTGCTTTCACCGTACCCTGCAGGAGAGATCCTGTTAGGATCAATTCCTTTTGTGGTGATTAAATAATCCACGCAGGTTTTAGCGCGTTTGAATGAAAGCTTCTGGTTATACACCGCATCGGAGCGGTAATCTGTGTGAGCAGAAAGCTCTATTGTAATGTTTGGAACTTCGCTCATCAGCTTAACAAGGTACTCAAGCGAATCCTTGGGATTTGAAGGGTGACTGAGATCCGAAGAGTCAAGCTTGAAGAGAATCATAGGCATTCTCATATCCCGTATGATCTTTTTGAGGATAAAGTCCTGGCGGAAATTGGTGTTTGCTTTTAAGTCCACCGTGGTGATTTTTGCTTTGGGGTTACCAAGAAGCCCATCCGGGAAATCAGGGGTTTTTATATCAAGACCCGACGCACTTACTACATACGAGGTGTTTGCGTTTACATAACGGGAATTTCCATTGGCTTCGTATTTGTAATATCCCTTTACATCGGTTTTAACTTCGAAAGAAGTATTATCAGACCCAACCAATTTTACAGTTGCTCCCGGTACAGGTAATTTTGAAGTTTCTTCTGTTACATACCCTTCCAGCATGAAAAGCAGCGGAGGAAGAATGAAAGAATAGATATCGTCACCGCCTTTTCCGCCTGCTCTGCCCGATGTAAAATACCCTCTTTCTTTTTCACTTTCAAAAATAATTCCGAAATCATCTGCCGCAGAGTTAATAGGCGCTTGCATATTTTCAGGCTTCACCCATTTGTTACTGCCTGTGCCGGCCGATGCTGCCTTAAGAATATCCATCCCCCCCATGCCAATATGGCCTCTGGATGAAAAATAAAGGGTTCCATCGTAATGCAAAAAAGGAAATGCTTCATCTTCTGCTGTATTGATCTCAGGACCCAGGTTTTTGGGTTTTGACCATTCTTTTTTCTTCTTGTCCCATATTGTGTAATATAAATCCAATCCTCCGTATCCGGGATCTAAACTGTCTTTCAGATCGGAAGAAAAAACCATAATGGTCTCATCTTTACTTAACGCAGGATGACCGTAGCTGAAAGAATCGATGCAGAAAGGAAGCATAACCGGTTCCTCCCAGGCCTGTCCGCGCTTCACAGTCCCGAAAAGCTGACATTTTGGATTCTTCTTTTTTTCTACTCCGCATTTTGTAAAATACATGTTACTTCCTTTTTCATCCAGCACACAGGAAGCTTCGTTTACTTTTGTGCTCATTGGAGAAGCAAGCGGAGTTGGAATGCTCCATTTTCCGTTTTTATCAATCTGAGTGGAGAAAATATCTGAGAATAGCTGTCCAACGTTGCCATCCACATCGCCGGTTGCACCGGGACGTGTTGATGAGAAAAGCAATGTTGTATATTTTTTTCTTTCAAGGTACATGGGGGAATAATCCCATTCCTTGGTGTTGATCTGCACCATATTTGCTACTTCATAGCGAGTGGGGGTATCCTTCCATTTTTGAGCCAGTTCACATGATTTTACTCCGTTTTCTCCTCTTTTATCAGAAGGCACCTCTTTTCTGTATTTTTCGTATTCTGCAAGGGCTTCGGGATATTTTTCCTGCTGTTTCAGCATATCCGCAAGGTACAGCTGAGCAAGCGTCTTTTTCTCACATTGTGCCTTGATCGCTTTTTGATAGTTGAGCTCCGCTTGCTTAACATCGTTTATAAGACGATAACATTCGGCTATTTTCCAAAGGCATTCAGGCTTTAATTTTTTGGGAGCTTTTTTATAGGCGGCCTTGTAGAGGTCAATCGCTGCAAAATATTCGAAAGTAGCGAACTTCCTTTCAGCTTCTTTGTAGAAATTTTTCTGCGCAAATGTGGTTGCGAAGAATAGGGTGCAAATGATAAGGCTGACACTTTTGTGCATTTTCATTTCTTTAGATATTTATGATCCCAAAGAAGGGACTGGGTTGTTCAAAATCGCGCGCTAAAGTAGATTTTTTGTTTGAAATACCAAATTCAGTTAACAAATATATGTATTTAAGCGAAATAGACGCTTTTTCAGGGCAGAACAAAGAAAAAAAAATCCCGCTTTGGCTCAGCCAAAGCGGGATTAAACTTATTAACTTTCCGCTGTTACTTTACTTTTATATTAACAGCTCAGCCTAGTTAGCGGGTGAAGAGCATTTCCCTGTATTTAGGAAGCGCCCAAAGCTCGTCATCCACCACAAATTCCAGTTTATCGGCATGCGAACGGATCTCGTCAAAATAAGGTTTAACTTCGTCACAGTACGCAGAGGCTTTATCCAGTATATCTTCCATTGAATTTGCCTTTTTGCGGGCTTCGATCATCAAGTAGACGTTTTGCTGGATAGCAGAAATGTATTGGGATATCCGGGCAATGGTTTCAACCTGCGGTGCAACCGTGGAAGAAGCATCGCTGCTGTAAGCCGTTCCCGGCTCCGTTTCGAAATCCTCCGCTCCTGCAAATGTTGCTTTCTTGTTTTTTGCTGCCGCATGCTCTTTTTTCAGGTTTGGAGCAAATAGGGCAATTTCTTTCAGGCCTCTTACATTTTCAATGAGCATGTTCTGGTATTTTACAGCAGAAGGGATGATCAGGCTCATTGCAATTTCTCCTATCATCCGTGACTCGATCTGTATTTTCTTCATATACGTTTCCAATTGGATCTCGTAACGGGCATGCTGTTCCCGTTCGCTCATAATGTTGTTTCGTTCAAAAAGATCAACCACCTCTTTTTTCATAAACACTTTCAATGCTTCCGGAGTTGATTTAATGTTATTCAATCCGCGCTTCTTTGCTTCCTTTACCCATTCCTCACCGTAACCATTGCCTTCGAAAAGTATCTTTTTGGTGGCTGAGATGTAATCGCGCAGCACTTGAAAAATAGCTTCATCCTTCTCAATTCCTTTCTTTATTTTAGAATCCACTTCCTCCTTAAATTTAATCAGCTGGTCGGCCATGATGGTGTTTACAACTGTCATTGCGGCTGCGCAATTTGCCGAGGATCCGACTGCACGGAACTCAAATTTATTTCCGGTAAAGGCAAAGGGAGAAGTTCTGTTCCTGTCGGTATTATCCAGAAGGATTTCAGGAATTTTACCAATGTTAAGTTTCAGAGCTGTTTTTTCTTCCGGAGTCATTTTTCCGGATTTCACCTTTTTTTCTATTTCTTCTAAAATCTTAGTGAGCTGCGTACCGATAAAAATGGAAACGATGGCCGGAGGCGCCTCGTTGGCTCCCAGGCGGTGCTCATTGCCTGAAGATGCAATGACAGCACGCATCAGATCTGCGTTATCATGTACCGCTTTGATGGTATTGATGAAAAAAGCCAGGAACATCATATTGGTCTTTGGAGTTTTGCCCGGGCCAAGCAGGTTTTTTCCCGTATTGGTGCTCATACTCCAGTTGTTATGCTTTCCTGATCCGTTGATGCCGGCAAATGGTTTTTCATGGAGCAATACACGGAAGTTATGCCTGCGTGCAACTTTTTCCATAATGTCCATAAGCAGGGAATTATGGTCTACCGCAAGGTTTGCTTCTTCAAAAACCGGAGCGCATTCGAACTGGTTGGGCGCAACTTCGTTGTGGCGGGTTTTAACCGGGATTCCAAGCCTGTAACATTCAATTTCCAGTTCACGGATATAAGCCAGGACTCTTTCGGGGATAGAACCGAAATAATGATCCTCCAGCTGTTGTCCTTTTGCGCCGGCATGGCCAAAAAGAGCTCTTCCGGTAAATGCAATATCGGGGCGTGCATTGTACAAGGCAGAGTCGATCAAAAAGTATTCTTGTTCCCATCCAAGCGTAGCCGTAACCTTGGTTACATTTTTGTCGAAGTACTGACAAACATCTACAGCCGCTTTATCTATTGCATGAAGTGCCTTCAGAAGCGGTGTTTTATAATCCAGTGCTTCTCCTGTATAAGAGACAAAGATGGTGGGGATGCACAGTGTTTGCCCGATAATAAAGGCGGGAGAGGTCGGATCCCATGCTGTATATCCTCGTGCTTCAAAGGTGCTGCGTATCCCTCCGTTCGGAAAGGAAGATGCATCCGGCTCTTGCTGTACCAGTTGGTCTCCGTCAAAACGTTCAAGCGCTTTTCCGTCTTCTATATTTTGTGCAAATGCATCGTGCTTTTCTGCAGTTGTTCCTGTTAATGGCTGAAACCAGTGGGTATAATGAGAAACTCCTTTGCTCATGGCCCAGGCTTTCATGGAGGAAGCGACATCATCCGCGATGCTACGATCTATTTTGGTACCTTGTTCAACGGCAGCCATTACGCTTTTGTAGGCTTCGTCCGAGAGCCATTTTTTCATGGTCTCCTTATGGAAAACATTTTCTCCGTAGAATTCAGAAACAGCATGTGCCGGGAGTTCTACGTTTACCGGTGCCCTGTTAAGTACTTCTTCCAATGCTTTAAATCGTTGAATTGCCATGATTGATTAGGAATTTAAGGTTTATGCTACTATTTTTGAGAAACATGAAGCAAATGTATGAATAAACGGGGGGTATTCAACAAAAAAGTGTACTTTTTTTATAACTACCCCCATAAAAATGATGAAAGACCAAATTAAAAATCACTTTTTGGAATTTACACCCTGTATTTTTGATAGAATATGATGAAAACCTCACTTTTTAACTAAAGCCGGCTATTATTAGCAGGAAATGCTAATACTTAAAAATGTAAATAATTGTGGAGTTTACAGAATTAAGAAATCTTCTGTTGCAGTTCTTCCCATTTCTTCATTTCTTCCTCTAACTGCTTTTTCAGTTTTTCGTACCTGGGAAAAAAATCTTTATCGTTTGTGGCCAGCTGATATTGCTCGGGATGTGAAAGTTTTTCATCGAGCGCTTTTATCTCAGCTTCTAATTTTTCAATTTGCTTCTCTGATTTCGATATCTGATTCTGGAACTGCTGAAGCTCTTTTGATTTTTGCCTGCTTTCTTCCTTTGCCTCTGCTTCCGGCTGCTGGCTATTAACTATCGGCTTCTCACTTTTGACTTCCTCTTCAATTTGTCTGAATGATCCAACTTTTCGGTCTCTCAGGTATTCGTTTATATCACCTGCGTGCTGTTTCACATTTCCATTGCGGAATTCAAGAACACGGTTAGTTAACCCTTGCAGGAAATCCCTGTCGTGCGAAACGAGTATCAGCGTGCCGTCGTATTGCAGCAGAGCTGTTTTCAATACATCCTTCGAACGCATGTCCAGGTGATTTGTCGGTTCGTCCAGCACCAGTAAGCTATGCGGTTGCAGTAAAAGCTTACACATGGCAAGTCTTCCTTTTTCACCACCGCTAAGCACTTTCACTTTTTTCTGCACATCGTCCCCGCTGAAAAGAAAAGATCCGAGGATGGCCCGTACATTTTTACGGCTTTCCCCGGTAGCGGACTCATCGATGGTTTCCAGTACGGTTTTTTCGCCGTTCAATATCTCTGCCTGGTTCTGCGCATAGTATCCTATATCTACCGATTCTCCTACTTTAAGCGAACCGTCGCATTTTTCCTCTCCCACAATGATGCGGCTCATAGTGGATTTCCCTTCTCCATTTCTTCCGACAAATGCCACCCTGTCACCCCTGTCTATTCTGAAGTTCACCTGGGAGAAAATTACCTTGTCGCCATACTGCTTTTTGGTATCTTCTGCCGTAACCACCATTCTGCCGGAGCGCGGGGCAGGAGGAAATTTGAATTTTATGTTTGCAGTGTCTTCCTCATCCACTTCCACTATTTCCAGCTTGTCCAGTTTTTTTATAAGGGACTGGGCAAATGCAGCTTTGTCTTTTTTTGCCCTGAACTTATTGATGAGCACTTTGGTTTTGTCAATGTACTTCTGCTGGTTTTTTGCCGCGGCAATCTGGGATTCTTTTCTTTCCTTTCTCAGCAGCAAATATTTGGAGTAATTCGCTTTGTAATCGTAAATTCTGCCCATCGTGATCTCAACGGTACGTGTTGTGATGTTATCCAGAAACGCTTTATCGTGGGAAACCATTAACACGGCGCCGAAGTAGTTCTTCAGAAAATCTTCCAGCCACCGGATGGACTCAATGTCGAGGTGATTTGTCGGCTCGTCGAGCAAAAGCAGATCGGGCTTTCGGAGCAGCAGTTTCGCTAATTCCACCCGCATGCGCCAGCCCCCGCTGAACTCTTCGGTCATGCGGTTAAAATCGGTCCGTTCAAAGCCCAGGCCCAGCAATGTTGATTCAATATCTGCGTGCAGGGAATATCCGCCCAGATGATTCATTCGCTCGTTGTAATCGTGGAGATCATGGATCAGCTGCATGTATTCTTCCGATTCATAATCAGTGCGTGTAGCTATCTGCTCATTGACATGTGCAATTTTTTTCTCCAGTGCCTGTACTTCCGTAAATGCGGAAGCTGTTTCATCAAAAACCGTTTTGCCGGGCTGGTGAGTCATGTCCTGGGGCAAATAACCAATGGTGCAATTATTGGGTTTGGTCACTTCACCGCCGTCGGGAGTTTGCTCTCCCGCAATAATTTTCAGCATGGTGGATTTTCCCGCACCGTTCCTCCCGGCAAGACCAATGCGGTCCTGCTTGTTGATGAGAAAAGATATTTCCTCAAACAAGGTGCGTCCGCCAAAATGAACTGAGATTTCGTTTACAGATACCATAAATAAAAAAGGAGCGCGAAGATAGCAGAATATCGGGTAGGAGTATAGGAGACTGCCTGGTAATCCTAGTATGCCAGTGCAAACACCACCCTTTTTTCAGAAGGTTTTCCTGTCAATATACATTTGCCAGGCTCATTTTTGGCGTTTATAGGTACACAACGGATCGTTGCTTTGGTTTCTTCCTTTATTTTTTCTTCGGTTTGTGCCGTTCCATCCCAATGCGCATGTACAAAACCGCCTTTCTCCAGCGCCTTTTTGAAAGCATCGTATGTATCAACCGTGTGCGTATTTTCTGTACGGAATGCAAGCGCCTTGCTATACAGGTTATCCTGCATCTCTTTCATCAGCCCAACCACTTTTGCCACGAGGTCAGATTGTTTCACAACTTCTTTCGTCTTCAGGTCCCTGCGGGCCAGTTCTACAGACTCGTTTTGCATATCGCGGGGGCCAATGGCAATGCGTACAGGTACGCCTTTAAACTCATATTCCGAAAACTTCCAGCCCGGAGAGCGGTTATCGCTGTCGTCAAACTTGACAGAGATCCCTTTTGCTTCCAGGTCTTTTTTTATCTGCAAGGCTTTTTCAGAGATCATTTTCAGTTCCTCTTCTTTCTTGTAGATCGGAATGATTACTGCTTGTATGGGTGCAAGCATGGGAGGAAGCACTAACCCTTCGTCATCCGAATGCGCCATTACGAGCGCGCCCATCATCCGGGTGGACACTCCCCAGGAAGTTGCCCAAACGTAATCCAGCTTTCCTTCTTTGCTGGAAAATTTTACGTCAAATGCTTTTGCAAAATTTTGTCCAAGGAAATGTGAGGTCCCTGCCTGCAGTGCTTTTCCATCCTGCATTAATGCCTCAATACAATATGTTTCCAGGGCACCGGCAAAACGTTCGTTTGGAGTTTTCACACCTCTCAAAACAGGGATAGCTAAAAAATTTTCTACAAAATCAGCATAGACACCCAGCATTTTTTCTGACTCTGCAATTGCTTCTTCCTTTGTGGCATGTGCCGTATGTCCTTCCTGCCACAGAAATTCAGAGGTGCGTAAAAATAAACGCGTACGCATTTCCCATCTCACCACATTCGCCCACTGGTTTATCAGCAGCGGAAGATCGCGGTACGATTGTATCCATCCTTTATAGGTGTTCCAGATAATTGCTTCGGAGGTAGGACGCACAATCAGTTCTTCTTCCAGTTTTGCGTCTTTATCTACAATCAGTTTTCCCTTGTTATCCGGATCTGCTTTCAAACGGTAATGGGTCACAACAGCACATTCTTTTGCAAAACCTTCGGCATGACCTTCTTCTTTTTCCAGGAAATTTTTAGGGACAAAAAGCGGGAAATAAGCATTTACGTGGCCCGTATCTTTGAACATTTTATCCAGGGCGGCCTGCATTTTTTCCCAAATAGCATACCCATAAGGTTTAATCACCATACAGCCTCTGACGGAAGAATGCTCTGCCAGATCCGCCTTGGTAACAATCTGGTTATACCATTCCGAGTAATTTTCGCTTCTTTTTGGTAAATCTTTAGCCATTTAGAGGTATTTAACAGGATTAACTTGGTATGATGTTTGTAAAATCGTATTAAAGAGATTAAAATCATTGCCCATAAGCCGCAAAACTAATAGATTTAGGCAAGCAAAATCAAACGTAAAAAAATGACACTAAGTACTAAATATATAAAGGCCATGAAAACAATATCCTTTTTATCCGCAACCATCTTGTTACTGACTGCGTGTTCTGCTTCGCGGCAAACAGCAGGTACATACAATGACGACGATGTATATGCATCGTCAAAAGACCGGCCCGTTCAAACGGCGAATGAGCATAAGCCTATAACTGCTGCACCCCAGCAGAATACCACCGATCAGGGGAAAGGCGAGGATAATAAATCTTCCGGATATTCCTCACAGACTCCGAACAGCACGGCGGTTGAGCGGGATAAAAATGGAAACACTTACATCACCAATAAATATTACGATAGTGATTTTGATTACGATGATTATTACGATTACGAATATGCCGTACGCATGAGAAGGTTTTATCATCCCGTGTCTCATTATGGATATTACGATAATTACTATACCAATTCGTATTGGTACTCGTATCAGCCTGCCCATTGGGGACTAAGTGTTTACTTCGGTTATCCTTGGTGGGGACCTAGTTACTATTCCTATAGTTATTATCCGCAGGCTTACTATTACGCTGGATGGAACTCCGGTTGGGGAGGCTGGGGTTGGAACCATTGCCATGGTTGGGGTGGATGGGGAAACCACTGGGGTGGATACTGGCATGGATATAATCACGGATATAACAACGGTTACTGGGATGGATACTGGAATGGGTATTATAATGGAATCGCGCACAATTACTATTATAACAGCCGCGATAACAGCGGGTATTATTATGGCCCGCACAATAACAGTGCGCACTCTAATGGAAATGCAATAACTCCGCACGGGAAAAAGTTTGAAAGTGCAGAGTTTGCAGGATTCGCCCCTGTGAAAAATTCAAATTCGTTTCAGAGTATTCCCCGTCCGATCAATCCGAATACTATCACCCAGCAGAGTGATCCGCGGGTTATAAACCCGAATGCGAATACGTTTCAAAGTGATCCTCGCATTATAAATCCAAACAGTAATAATACCACGCAGCAAAGCGATCCGCGTCAAATTAATCCGAATGCTAATAATACGTTTCAAAGCGATCCTCGCATTATAAATCCAAACAGTAATAATACTACGCAACAGAGTGATCCGCGTGTAATAAATCCCAATAGCAACAATACACAGCAGAGCGATCCGCGTGTTATAAACCCGAACGCGGGTAATGATCTGAATGAGACAAATCCTAAGGGAAATGTCATACACAATTCTAACATGAATAATCTGCCGATACAGGACAAAACGGACAATCCGAAAACCAATACATATCAAAGTGATCCGCGTCCTGTAAATCCGAATATGGGGAATACACCTAAAAATTACGAGACGCCAAAAAACTATGACACTCCAAGGAACCAAGCAACACCCAGAAACTACGAGGCACCGAGGAACCACGAAGCGCCCAGAAATTACGAGGCTCCTAGAAATAATAATAACACTCCAAGGAATTACAGTGCTCCGAGGAGTAATGATACACCAAGAAACTCCGGCAATTCTGTACCCTCCAATGGAGGAGGAAGTAATAATTCAAAGCCGGCTCCGGGCGGACAAAGGCACAGGTAAATCATGAATAATTTTTTGTGAGACAAACCAAAGTTCAGGAAAGACAGGATGCAATTAATACTACTGAAATGAAAAAAAAATTATTTCTCACGCTTATCGCTTTCAATATTGGATTCTTGTTTTTACCTTTTGGACAAAGCGCTGAACAGGCCGTATTTGCACAGAATGAGATTGATGCCCTTCGGTATTCCCAGCTTGTACGAGGAGGGACGGCGCGTTATACATCCATGGGTGGAGCATTTGGGGCATTAGGAGGAGACTTTTCAGTTCTTTCAGCCAATCCCGCGGGGATCGGTATTTACAGAAGAAGTGAATTTACTTTTACACCATCGTTTTTTACCCAGAAAACAACCTCTAATTTCAAAGGGAATTTTTTAGATGATTATAAGTACAATGTGAATTTTAACAATGCTGGAATCATACTGGCGTATTATGAACCCGAAGCCAAAAATGCCTGGAAAGGGATCTCGTTCGGTTTCGGCTATAATAAGCTGGCCAATTTTAATAACAGGATTTCCATGAGCGGGAAAAATATTAGCAATTCTTTGCTGGATGTATACATAGCCGACGTGCAAAAAGCAGGAGGTGATACCAGTGCCATGGATGCGTTTGGTACTCAGCTGGCATTAAGCACCGGTGCTATCTGGATTGATTCGGGGTTTGTGTATCATAATTTAATGTATGTGTATGGAGAAGAGCAAAGTAAATCCGTCACATCCAGCGGATCGATCGGTGAAACCGTATTTTCACTTGGAGGGAACTACAGCGACCGGCTTTTCTTAGGTGCAACTTTTGGAATTCCGCACATCAATTATCACGAGGAATCAACCTACCAGGAAGTTGCAGATACCAATGCGTGGAATGGATTTCAGTCTTTTGAGCTTAATCAGGATTCGCGTACTACCGGAGCAGGGTTCAATTTTAAGCTTGGAATGATTTACAAACCCGTGGATTGGTTCCGTATCGGAGGAGCGATTCATTCGCCTACTTATTTTCAGATGCACGATGACTGGAACAGTGACATGAAAACCCGTATTTCGGACAAAACATATTCGTCCAGTTCTCCAAACGGCTTATACGATTATTCGCTGATCACACCCATGCGGGCGATTGGCAGCGTTGGTTTTGTTATCCGAAAAATAGGGTTAGTTGGAATAGATTATGAATTCGTGGACTATCCTTCAGCTACCCTGCGTTCTGGAAAGTATAAATACATGGATGAGAACAAGGCAATACGGAATAAGTACACAGAAGGAAATAATATCCGTTTTGGAACGGAGTGGAGACTGCAACCCATTAGTATCCGTGCGGGAGCTGCTTATTACAGCAGCCCTTTTCAGCATGGCAGCGGTAACGACGGCTCACGTATTGATTACAGTGCAGGAATTGGATTCCGGGACGAAATCTTTTTCATGGACTTTTCATATGTGCTTTCACAAACAAGGGAGAATTATTATTTCTACGACGCGTCAATTACCACGCCGTCCGCAAACAGCTTAAAAAGCTCTGCGCTGTTTATGACCCTTGGATTTAAATTTTAAAGGCTATCCATCCCTATGTTCTTCAGGGATGTAAAGGAAGGTAATGATTTCTTCTGGATGGATATGCGTGGGTGTTTACAACCCATTCTGCAATGAACGTAAACGTTAAGATTCTGCCTTTGCAGGTGCCTTTACACGCAAGGTTTTGGCTGCATCCAGCATTTGCATAGCAGATTTTTCAGAAAATACTCCTCCTTCAACTTCACGCACTTCAAAAGACTTTTCCCCGTCTTTTATAATCGCATAAAAATGGAAATCAGGTTCCATTCCTTCGATCTTCCATTCCCAAACCAGGAAATTAGGTTCGTCAACAACGTATCGTATAAATTTTCTTACATCATCATGAGTGACATCATTTTTTTTGAGTGCCATATCGCCTGGGCCTTCAAGGACAGTGATCTGAAAGTTTTCCCCCACTTTCACATCTGCACCTCCTTGCCCATTTGCAGCTAATTCAAGCGGTGCTACTGTTGAATCCGGAACATTTATAAGTGCTTCCAGTCCTTGTCCGCTAAGATCAACTGCAACCATGCCTGGAGGGACATCCGAATTTGCCTGGTTGTCTGTTTTGCTGTTTCCACATCCTGCGAGGAAAATAAGAGAAAGGAAGGCCAATGAAAGTGCGAATCTGATTGTTTTCTTTTTTGATGTGTTTGTGTGCAGCATGTTGGATTTTGTTGTTGTTTTGTGAAAGTAAAATTACTTGATTTTTTTATACTGCAATTTGAAACTTCTTTTTACCCCACATACATTAAAGTTTAAGCGTCCTTTTTCAATTGCACATGGCAGCAGGGATTCAACTCCGGTGGTCTTTACGCGGCTGGAACACAACGGATTTATAGGATACGGAGAAGCATCCATGCCACCTTATTTAGGAGAAAATCACGAAACAGCACTGGCATTTTTATCTAAAGCCGGGAAAATATTAGCAGGTATTCCGGAACCCTGCACGGTGGCGGAAATACTTTCTGCAATTGATGCTATTGAGAAGGGGAATTCTGCTGCAAAAGCAGCTATCGATATTGCGCTTCATGATCTGGTGGGAAAGATCCAAAAAAGGCCTTGTCATGAAATATGCGGTGTGGATTCCAGAAAGGACCTTTTTACGGCGTACACTATCCCTATCGATGATCTCTCCGGCATGCGTGACAGGATTGCAGAGGCAGAGGAGTACAGGATTTTAAAAATAAAATTAGGTTCATCGGATGACAAAAGGATTATTCAGGAAATCCGGAGCATAACAGATAAGCCCATTATAGTTGACGCGAATGAAGGATGGACAGATAAACATTTTGCATTTGAAATGGTAATGTGGCTGGCAGAGTTGAATGCTTTATTAATTGAACAACCCATGCCTAAGGAACAGATGGACGATATTGCATGGCTTACCTCAAAAAGCCCGGTACCCATTATTGCTGACGAAGGAATTCAGCGGTTTTCAGATATTGAGAAAATAAAAGGAGTCTATACCGGCATCAATATAAAGCTTATGAAGTGCACAGGTATGTATGAGGCACAGAAAATGATCGTACAGGCAAGAAAATACGGTATGAAAATTATGCTCGGGTGCATGTCTGAGACTTCCTGCGGGGTTTCTGCTGCTGCACAGCTTGCAGGGCTTGTGGATTGGATAGACCTGGACGGGCCCTTGTTGATCAAGGAAGATGTTTTTGACGGAGTAAAATTCTCCGGGGGGGCAATACATTTAAATGACCTGCCGGGAATAGGAGTAACTCCCAATTCGGTTTTATTCTGAAATAAAAGTATCTGCGGTTATGCAAATACTTGTTCCAGTACTTTGTGTGATGAAATACTTCCCATGTTTGACAGGTGGAGATGATAGAACCGGAGTAAAATATCCAGCAGGTTTTTTCTTTCTTTTCCTGAAAAAGTCAATGAATCCATTGAATAGTAATTGCTGACAAGTAATTTTCCCAGAAGCTGGCTGTTGGAGTTGTCAAGAAAATCGGGATGCAGTGGTTCTGTTGGCGTAAATCCTCCTTCCTGTAAGTCAAAGAACGTAGTTGTTTCGGAAAATTTTCCTTGCGGATAAAAACCCAGAAACCTTGACAGACGCACCAGGAAAATCAAATAAAAATTTGAAATGTTTTTCTCGGCGGACTCCAGCGTTTGCATCGTTTCATGCAGAAAGGCAAACAGTTCATGATTATTTTCCTCCTCCTGTAAACATTTTAACAGTATTTCATTTAGAAAAAAGAGGATGGAAGTTTTTGCAGGATCATTGGGAATGGAGTTGAAATGAAATTCTACTCCTGCTTCTTTCAAGGTATGCAGTTTCTTTTTTTCTTTTTTGTAAACTACCAATTCAAGCAGTGAAAGCGGCTGAAACAGGTTTGCTTTAATAGAGGAATTTTTTCTTTTTGCTCCTTTTATAAGGTAGGTTTGGATCCCAAACTCTTCCGTGTATATCTTAACGATGATGCTGGTATCGGAATAATTAACGGCACGTAACACTATGCCTCTTGTTTTGTGTAGCATATAGCAGGTCTTCGAAAAAGGGAATCAATCGGTACGAAATAATAAGTTCTGCTTGTTCCAGCTGGTTATGAGCAGTTGTATGCCCATTTTACGTAGATCGCCCCCCAGGTAAAACCTCCTCCAAAAGCAGAGAGGATAATGTTATCTCCCTGATGCATTTGTTTTTCATAATCCCAAAGACAAAGTGGAATTGTTCCGGAGGTGGTATTCCCGTAACGGTGAATGTTAAGCATGACCTTGTCTGTACCTACGCCCATTCTGTTGGCGGTAGCATCAATGATCCTTTTATTAGCCTGGTGCGGTACTAACCAGGCCACATCTTCGCCTTTCAGCTTGTTACGTTCCATGATCTCTGCGGATACATCGGCCATGCCTTTAACTGCAAATTTGAAAACGGATTGTCCTTCCTGGTAGACAAAATGCTCTTTTGCGGCAACCGATCTCATGGTAGGCGGTTGTACAGATCCTCCGCCTTGCTGGAAAAGATATTTTTTCCCTGAGCCATCCACTTTTAAAATGGAATCAACTATTCCAAGTCCTTCGTAGTTTGGTTCGAGGAGAACGGCGCCTGCACCATCGCCAAAAATAATGCAGGTTGCACGGTCGGTGTAATCAATAATAGAAGACATTTTATCTGCTCCTACTACAATTATTTTCTTGAATTTCCCCGTTTCGATGAACTGAGTGCCTGTAACCAGGGCGAACAGAAACCCGGAACAGGCAGCGGAGATATCATATCCCCAGGCATTCTTAGCCCCCAATTTATCGCAGATAATATTTGAAGTAGAAGGGAAAATATGATCAGGGGTGACAGTGCCCACAATGATCATATCAATTTCTTCAGCACTTATTTTCTTTTTATCCAGAATTCCTTTAATGGCTTCCACGGCCATATCGGAAGTGCCCAGGCCCTTGCTTTTCAGGATTCTTCGCTCCTTGATCCCGGTTCTTGATTCGATCCATTCGCTGTTTGTATCAACCATTGTTTCCAATACTTGGTTAGAAAGTACGTAGTCGGGAACATATCCGTGGACAGCGGTAATCGCAGCAGTTATTTTCACAATAAGTAATTAAAAATTAATGACCACGAAGATACAAAACTTGCGTAACGGTACTTTGGTTAGAGAATGAAGGCCGTGCGTGATATACGGCGAGCGGGGGTTTTAATCTTCCATCTTCTGGGCAGGAGGAACAGCAGGGGCTTTAAAACGGAAACCTATCATAAGCTCATGGGTTCCATTGCTGTAATTTTTCAAATTTGTTGTGGTTATATCATACGAATAACCAATGGTGAGGTTATCCTTGTAGGTGTATCCAACCATGGCGCTTATCGCATCTTTGGTGCGGTAAGTAGCACCAAGCCACATTTTATTTTTGTAGAACACCCGTCCTCCCAGGTCAATTTGCGGGGTAACAGGACTCACTATCTTCACAAGGAGTGATGGTTCTGCAGAAAATTCATCCGTAAGAAATAATTTATACCCTCCGGTAAAGTAAAAATGAGTAGCAAGCCTTCCGGCTACATCCGGTGCCGGGAACAATTTAAGTTTAGCAGGAAATAGCTGGGGAACATATCCCCCGAACCACCAATTACCTGCTCCGTTCTCTTCAGGAGAAGTATATAAATAAAAGGATGTTCCGAGATCGGGAACGACTTTTGACTCGTATCCGTTTACAAAAACGTGATCGCTTGGATTATCCAACGTAAGTTTGGAAGCATCCACCGCAAATTGAACTACGCCGGCCGAAAGGGATAGTGATATTTTAATCTTTTCAGTCAATGTAATGTGATACGCATATGAACCGCTGAGGCCAATTTTCCGTGTAGGCCCGGTAATGTCTGTAAATAAATATCCCCCAACACCCATGTTTGTTGCCTTGATAGGTCCGTGCAGGCTAAGAGCGTACGTACGTGGCGCGTCCGGTATTCCCATCCATTGCAGGCGGTTTGCAGAAATTGCATCGAAATAGGGGCGGCTTCCTGCTATGGCAGGATTCTGGAAATAATCATTCAGCATATATTGAGAGAATAAAGGCAACTGCTGTGCAATAGCCTCCGTCTCAATTCCTCTCCACAAAAGGAGGAAAAAGACCACGATGGTGAAAATTATTTTTTTCATCAATATATTTTTTTCCATTCCTTTCCTCTTGAAAGAGGTCAGGTAGGGTGTTATCGCAGTATCGTTATCGGTCCCGTAATCGGATCTTTGAATAAATCCGAGTTCAGGTTAATGACATAGTAATATGTTCCAACAGGCAATATCTTGCCTTTGAATGTGCCATCCCATACGTTGTTTTTATAATCCACAGTAGAAAACAAGCGTTCGCCCCAACGATTGTATACTTCTACCAGTGCATTCGGAAACGCTTCTATACCGGGAATGATCCATACATCATTGGCTCCGTCATCGTTCGGAGAAATACCATCGTTGGGACGGACATTGCCTATGACTGTTACTACCACCGTGTCGCTTGAAGCACATCCGCTGGTGTCAGTTACTGTAAGTATATAGCTGGTAGTAACCGAAGGGGTTGCAGTAGGATTAGGGTCCGTGGTTGTACTCAATCCGGTTGCCGGAGACCATAAATAAGTTCCGTTTCCGTTTCCGTTTAAAACAGTATTTGCGGCAATAAGGATAGTTACGTTTGACCCGGCGTCTGCAATCGGATTGGGATAAATGATTACTGCAACACTGTCTGTATCGGAGCAAATACCGTTTGAAACAATGAGGCCATATTCGGAGGTGACTAAAGGAGAAACTGTTGTACAAGTATCGGTATCCCTCGGTGTCCACGAAGGGAGATCAAACCAGTTGAATATGACTCCATTCTGACTTAATTTGCTACAGAGTGTTACGCTGCCGCCAATGCAGAAAGCAGTGTCGTTGCCTGCATTTGCCACAGGTATGGCCAGTACGGTAACTGCTACCGAATCGGTATCGGAGCAAATGCCATTGACCCCTATAATACCGTAATTTGTTACTCCTACTGCAGGAGAAACGGTAATACATGTTCCTGTAGCAACAGGGGTCCATGCCGGCAATTCATACCACTGATAGGTAGTTGCCCCCGATGCACACACAGTAGTACTGGTACCGGAGCAGATGGTGGTATTGTTTGCCGTTACAACAGGATAATTAAAGACTGTAACCATTACAGTATCCGTATCTGAACAAATTCCTTTGAACGCAACAAGGACATAATTTGTATTGCCGGCAGAAGGAGAAACGGTAACTGTGTTTGCTGTACCGACTAATGACCATGCAGGTAATTGATACCATTTAAGAGAATCTGAAATACTGCCGGTACTTACCAGTGATGCAATACCTCCGAGGCAAAAAGAAGTATCATTGCCTGCTGCCGCAGTAACAAGCGTGGTTATACCTACTGACATGGTGTAAGAAGCGGTACATGCATTTGCATCGGTGATAGTTACTGAATAGCTTCCTCCGCATAACCCTGTTATATTCTGCGTAGTTTGTCCGCCCGGTGACCACGCAAAAGTATAGGGTGTTGTTCCTCCGGAAGGCACAGTGTTAATACTGCCATCGCAGGTATTTGAACAGCTTGCAGCATTAATAACATAGGCTGAAGAAAGCAGAGCAGGGTCTGTAAGGGTCACTGTGCTTGTTAACGCGCAGGCATTTGCATCAGTCAGTGAAAGGGTGTATGTTCCTCCGCATAAACCGCTGACCGATGTTGTAGTTAAATTTCCTGGCATCCACAGGTACGTGTAAGGAGAAGTACCGCCCGATACTGCCGAAGTTATGGATCCGTTGCAGGAACCGTTACAAAGTGGATTTACTCCCGTTGTATTTGCAAGAAGAACGGTAGGTTCGGTGATAGTAACAGTATTGATGTTAACACAACCTATCATGTCATTAACCGTAATGGTATAATTACCGGCACATAATCCTGTAGCGGAGCTAGTCGTTTGTCCTCCTGTCCATGCATACGTATAAGGCGATGTTCCGCCTGAAATCACAACGGATGCGGTTCCATTGCAAGATGCATTACAGGAATTGTTTGTGGACGTTACGGTGGAGGATAAAATGCTATTCTGGCCAATAGTAATTGTTGTTGTAAGCGAACAGTTGCTGGCATCTTTTAAAGTGAGGGTATAATTTCCGGCACATTGAGCTGTAATGGAAGAGGTGGTTTGTCCTCCCGGTAACCAGCTGTATGTATATGCGCCGGTTCCTCCGGTGGCGTTTGTTAATATGGTTCCGTCACAGATACCAAAACAGGTTGCATTGGTAGGCACAGCACCCGCTGCAAGCTGGGCAGGTTCCGTAATGTTTATGCTGCCAATGGTGACACATCCATTTATATCGGTAACAGACCCGAAATACTGATTGGGACATAAGCCCGTTGCAGTTTGTGTGGTTTGAGTGGGGGTGGTGAATGACCATGAATAGATCCAGGGAGGTCCGTTACCTGTAACGGAAGCAATAGCTGCAGTTCCGTTGCAAGCGCCGAAACAAGTGATATCAGTGCCAGCAAGGGTAATCACAGGTCCTGAAGAGTTACTTACGGCAATTGTATCAATGCTCATACATCCTTTTGCATCCATTACTGTATCGATGTACACTCCAGCACATAGTCCGGTAATAGTAGCGGTAGTCGCACCCGTACTCCAAAAGAAAGAATAAGGAGCAGTACCGTTTGAGCCGCTTACGGAAATGGTCCCGTTACATACCATACAAGTAGCGTCACTTACCACAGAGATTTGTGTGAGCGCGGGAGGTGATGTAATATTCGTAGTTTGAACAATGCTGCAACTATTTGCATCGGAAAGTGTGAGCGTATAAGTGCCTGGACACAGTCCCGTTGCGGTAGCGGTGGTTTGTCCATTGCTCCACAAATATGTGTAAGGCCCTGTTCCGCCTACAGGAGAAGAAGTTGAGGTTCCATCACACGTAGAAGAACAAGAAGTGGGGGTATTTGTAATACTTGCCTGGAGAACAGAGGGTGCAGTAATTGAAAAAAGATTAGTTGTACTGCATCCGTTTGCATCGGAAGTGATCAGCGTGTAAGTATTGACGCATAACCCGGTTACGGCTGAAGTAATTAAACCTCCTGCATTCCATAGATACGAGTATGTTCCTGTACCGCCGCTAACGCTGGCAGAAGCAGTTCCGTTACAGCCACCGAAACAAGTTGCATTAGTTGAAGTTACAGTAGCGCTGACCGCCGTAGGTTCTGAAATAGTAACGGTTTGAGTTGAAGAACATCCGTTTGCATCCGTTACAGTCGCCGCATAGCTTCCGGGGCACAGGCCCGAAATTGTAGAAGTAGTTTCTCCTCCCGGGAGCCATGAATAACTATATGCAGTTGTTCCCCCTGAAGCAGCAATGGATGCGCTTCCATCGCACAAAGATTTACAGGTAATATTTGTTGAAGAAACAGTGGCAGTAAGTAGGGTGGGTTGAGAAATAGTAACACTTGCAGTAGCCGTACAACCGTTATTATCCGTTACAAGAATACTGTATGTGGCAGGACTCAATCCGGCAATTCCGGGAAGAGGAGAACCCGTGCTCCAGGCGTATGTATAGAGCGTGGTGCCTCCTGTTACTATCGCAGTAGCAGTTCCGTCTCCGTTTCCATTGCACATTACATTGGTAGATGTGATAGAAACGCTGAGTAAAGAAGGCTCGCTCACGGATATTAATACAGTATCGTCACATGAGCTGGCATCCGCAACAATTACTGTATACGTACCGGCGCTAAGACCTGTTAAACAGGAAGTAGTAGTTGGTGATCCTCCATTCCAGGTAAAAGTATACGGAGAAGTTCCTCCGGAAGGCGCAAGACATATACTTCCGTTGTTTCCACCTTTGCAGGAAGCGTCTGTTATTGTTGGGTTAGAACTTATTTGCGGAGGATCGGTCAATGTAATGCTGGACAAAGAGGTACAGGGAACATTGTCGTCTACCTGTACAATGTATGTTCCTGCACATAATGCCGAGACAGTAGGAGTAGTTTCTCCGGTAGGAGTCCAGAAATAAATGAACGGGCCGTTACCGGTTGCAGAAATACCTATAGAACCGTCACAAGAAGCATTGCAAGTGGGATTTGTGCTGTATGTTACAGTAACTGTAGGACCATTTGTATTGCCAAGAGGGATTGAAAAATCAGCAGAGCATCCGGATGCATCGGAAATGGTCACCGTATAAATCCCTGCAGCAAGATCTGAAATACAGGATACCGTTTCCCCTCCGGGCGCCCACAGATAGGTATAGGCAGGAACTCCTCCCGAAGGAGAGACGCAAATTGCACCATCGTCATTTGTTCCGCAGGTGGAAAGGGTAGTGGATGAATTATCGCTTATGGTTGGTACGTTTCCTACAGTAACGGTATTGGTAGTTGAGCAATTATTTGCGTCGGTTAATGTAACCGTATAATCTCCCGGGCATAATCCGGTTGCAGTTGGAGTTGTCTGTACCGGGAATCCCGACCATGAATAAGTTAGTGCTCCGGTTCCTCCGGCACCATTCACTGTCGCTGTTCCATTGCAAAGTCCGCAGGAAGCAGAGGTGCTGCTTGTGGTTGAAGTAAGGGCTGCGGGTGTTGCAAAAGAGACAGTATTGGTAGTTGTACACCCGGTATTATCGGTTACGGTAACTGTATAATTACCTGCACAAAGTCCGGTAGCTGATTGAGTAATTTGTACCGGGGTGGAGTTCCACGAATAGGTGTAAGGTACACCTCCTCCGGAAGGAGTTGCTGTTGCCACTCCATCACAGGATCCGGGACAACTTACTCCTGGACCGGAAGAAGATATGGCGACACTTATCTGAGACGTGATATTAACAGTAAGCAAGTTGGTGCAGTTGTTAGCATCCGTGATGGATACGGTATAGCTTCCTACACACAAACCGGTGGCTGAAGAGGTGGTTTGTCCTCCTGGTGCCCATGCATAGGTATAAGGAGCTGTCCCGCCTACGGTGGTGATAGAGGCTGCACCGGTGCAGAGATTACAGCTTGAGGTGGCAGAGGAGACAATGGATAAAAGTGTACTGGGCTGTGAAATATTTAAGAAGTCAAGATCTGAACATCCATTGGCATCCTGAACCAGTACATTCACCGGTCCTGCACACAAATTGGAAACAGATTGGGTGGTTGCGCCTCCAGTCCACAGATAGGTATATGCACCTGTTCCTCCTGTAGGGGAAGTAGTTGCAATACCGTTACAATTTCCCGAACAAGTAACATTACTTACAACCGATCCATTTGCTATTACCACAGAAGGTGCTGTGAGCGCTACTGTTTGAGTATTGGAACATCCCTTGTTATCAAAAACGGTAACCTGGTAATTGCCTGTGCATTGTGATGAAATAGCAGAGCTGGTTTGTCCACCTGGCAACCAGGCATATGTATAGGCTCCTGTCCCTCCGCTGGCACTTGCAGTAATGGAACCGTTACAGCCCCCATTACACGTGGGATTGAAAGGCGTAATGACTGCAGATAGTACGCTGGGTTGGGTAAATGTAACAGATGTAGTTGCCTGGCAATTATTCGCATCTGTTGCTGTTAACGTATATCCTCCTATACAAAGGCCTGTAAGTAATGCGGTGGTTGCTCCGTTAGACCATAAATAGGAATATCCCGGTGTTCCTCCACTCAGATTGGTGAGTACAGTGCCATTGCAATCTCCATTGCAGTTGAGAGGATTGGGAGAGGCGGAAGCTATAGCAGCAGTAAATACAGCCGGTTGACCAACCGATACTGTACCCGTTGCTGTACATCCAAACGCATCGGTTATGGTGACTGAATAATTTCCTGCGCAAAGATTTGAACATGCAGAGGTTGTACACCCGGTTGACCAGCTGTACGAATAGGGAGCAGTTCCTCCGGAAGTTGTCGATTTGACACTCCCGTTGCAATTGCCGGCACACAATACGGATACGCTTGAAAGATTAGGTATAATTGCGGAAGGAAGGCTGACGGTAACACTTGAAGTAGTTACGCAATTATGTGCATCGGTCACTGTAATCGAGTATGTGCCTGCGCAGAGACTGGAACAGGCTGAAGTAGTACATCCCCCCGGCGACCAGGCATACGTATACGGTGCTGTTCCTCCGGACATCGCTGCGGTCACTGTTCCGTCGCAGGAACCCGCACAACTTTCATCTGTTTTTGAGGGTGTGATGCTAAGTACACCCGGTTCTGTAAGGGTAATAGTTTTTTGAACGGTACACCCGTTGGCATCCGCGACGGTGATAGAATAGGTATTTGCACAGAGACCTGAACAGGTGGCTGTGGTGCATCCGCCCGGCGACCACGCATACGTATAAGGAGATGTTCCTGATGCTGCATTTGCATTTACTGTTCCATCGCACACACCAAAGCAGCTGATATTTGTGCCGGTGGGTACCGAGGTAAGCACTCCCGGCTGTGTAAGAGTTACTGTAGCGGTTTTAGCACAACCGTTTGCATCACTCACGGTAACTGTATAAGTACCGGCGCATAATCCGGTAACCGAAGAAGTTGCATAACCACCAGGCATCCAGTTATACGTATAACTGCCTGTTCCTCCGGCAACTGTAGCCGTAACAGAGCCGGTACATATTCCATTACATAAAAGATTGGCACCGGTTGCAGAAACAGTAAGTAAAGGTGGTTGGGTAATGGAAGCAACGTAAGTTATCGTACAACTATGGCTATCCACGATGAGACAGGAATAGGTATTTGCACATAGATTGGATATAGCTGCAGTTGTAGCACCGTTGCTCCAGGAATATGTGTAAGGGCTGGTTCCTCCGGATGGAGCAACCGATGCAGAACCATTACAGTTTCCAAAGCAATTAATAGTAGTTGCCGAACCATTTGCTACTAGCGGAAAGGGTTGAGTCAAAACAACCGTCCGCGGTCTAACACATCCGTTTGCATCGGTTACAGTTACCGTATGGGGGCCATTGCATAGACCCGTTGCAGTTGCAGTAGTTTGGGAAGGTGTTGTGTTCCATGCATATGTATAAGGGCTTGTTCCCGTACCTGTAGGATTTGCGGTTGCTACTCCATCGCAGGACCCAAAGCAGGAAGGAGGAAGCGGTGCAGGACTCATGTTTACAATAAGGGCGGAAGGTTCGCTAAGCACCACTGAAACAATACAATCATTTCCTACAGAATTCCATACTTCTACGCTTTTAGTGCCGGCGGACAAACCCGTCGCAGTAGGCGTTGTTTGAATGGGGATAGTGCTCCATTGATAGGTATAAATACTGGAGGAACTAGTGGCTACAACCGTTGCTGCTCCGCTGTTATCGCCGTTACATAAAAGATCGGTGCCTGTAATTACCAGGGTCATTACGTCTGCTCCAAATGTGCAAACAACTGTATTGGAAGCAAGAGGGGCAGGTGTTGTTGTTTCTGTAAATACTTCAACATCAGACAACTCTTGCGTAAAAGCTCCAAAAGTAAAAACGAAAGAAAAAATCAGGAATAAAAATGTTTTTTTCAAGCGTGTAGATTTTTTGTTTGTTTTAAACAGGGGTATACTAAGATATGAACAAAGATGTTACAAATTTAGCAGAAAAATAACCGGATAAGGGAGTTTTGTTAACTATTCAATGTGGAAAGCTCCAGAAAACGGCAGGGTTGGGCCTATGCCGCGGTTCCTTATAATTTATTTACCTGTATGGATTTGCACTTCTTTTTTCTCCAGGATGCTTTTTTTTCCAGCTTTTGTACAGTTGCCTTCTGTAAGCTCTCTGTTGCCCCTTCCATACTTTTCCAATTTCTGATGCCATTTCATGAGGTTTTTCGCCAGAATGAAGCCCATTTCTTTCAATATATTCCATCCTCTTTACCTTGCAGGAAGGCATAGCAAGCAATAGTAAAGGCAGAAAAAGGATACAGATGAGGCGATTAAACATCATAAGAAGGGCTATCGACCAAAGGTAAGCTTTAGCTATTAAATCGGAAAACGAAACGAACAAAAAAATATTTTCCGCAGGTCACCATCCAAGGATATAGGCAAACATCAAAGGGGCCACAATGCTTGCATCCGATTCTATAACGAAACGCGGGGTTTCAGGGCTTAATTTACCCCAGGTTATTTTTTCATTCGGCACCGCACCTGAATAAGAACCATAACTGGTTGTGGAGTCGGATATCTGGCAAAAGTATGACCAGAAAGGAGTATCTTTTCGCTTCAGGTCCTGAATAAGCATGGGAACTACACAGATCGGGAAATCTCCCGCAATTCCTCCGCCTATCTGGTAGAATCCCACTCCTTTTCCTTTACAGTTTTTGGAATACCAGTCCGCAAGAAAGATCATGTACTCGATTCCTGATTTTACAGTGGTAGCTTTCATATCTCCTGTTACGCAGTATGAAGCAAAGACATTTCCCAGTGTGGAATCTTCCCACCCGGGAACTATGAGCGGAATGTTGTTTTCTGCAGCAGCCAGCAACCAGGAATCCTTCGGATCAATCTGGTAATATTGCTTAAGCTCCCCACTCAGCAAAAGCTGGTAAAAATATTCATGAGGCAAATAACTTTTTCCTTTCCCCTGTGCATCTTTCCACAACTTGAGGATATGACGTTCAATCCTTCGCATGGCCTCTTCTTCAGGGATGCAGGTATCGGTTACGCGGTTAAACCCTTCTTCAAAAAGTTTCCATTCATCCTGCGGACTGAGATTGCGGTAATTTGGAAGTCGTTTGTAATGATCGTGAGCTACTAAATTGAAAACATCTTCTTCCAGATTTGCTCCGGTGCAGGATATAATGTGAACTTTTCCATTGCGGATCATCTCCGCCAGTGAAACTCCAAGTTCAGCGGTACTCATTGCACCTGCCAGTGTAATCATCATTTTTCCTCCGCCTTCTATGTGAGTATTGTATGCCTTAGATGCATCAATAACAGTGGCAGCATTAAAATGCCTGTAATGTTTTTCAATGAAAGCAGAAATGGATTTTTTCGTGCCGCTGGATTTTGCAGCAAGTGTTTCACTGGTTTTTGCTAGTGTGCTCATGGGTATTGAATATTAGTTCACTAAAAAATTAAGCACAAAACTATTTATTCTTAGATACACTAACAAAAAAAACGGAAAAACTTTTTGAAATCTTTTCAACGATTTTTTTAGGAAAGAGGAGCAAACAAGAATAAAATCGAAAAGAAAAAAACTAACCGGCAGTTACGATTTTTATTTTTTGTCCGGGCATAATTTTATGATTGCCAATACCATTCCATTGTTTGATTTGTTCAATGGTAACTCCGTTAGACTGTGCAATGCTCCAAAGAGAATCTCCTTTTTGTACAACGTAGTATTTCAATTTACCATCTGCAGAAAATGTATTTGAAGGCTCAAGAGCGGTTTTTACAGGAGAATTTGTTTTTGAAACATGGGTTGAGTCAGAAATAACAGGCTTTGTTTTTTCTGCAACTGCAGGAGCAGCAGCTTTTTTTACTGCAATGTAAACTGTAAGTTTCTGACCTGTATGCAGCTTTGGAGTTTTTAAACGGTTCCATGCTTTTATATCTTCCGGAGTACATCCGTATCTTTGAGCAACCTTACCCATATTTTCCCCTTTGCGTACTATATGGGTTTTTGCAGTTTGCTGCACGGCCAGTGTCTGCATTAATGAATCCTTCTTTGCAAATTCGTAAATCTGCGCTTCATTCATTATGAAGCTGCCTATTTTTGCATTGGGAAGACAAAGTGAATAGTTCCTTTCCTCAGAGTGCGGGATAGTATACCTTTTGTAGCACGGATTGAGATATTGAATTTCTTCAACGCTCATATCAAGCACTTTTGCAATTTGCTGGAACGAGAGCTCTTCTTTGATATTCACAGTATCCACATCGGCAAACGTCAATCTTGGAATGACGGGATATAAATTGTGTTCCTCTGCATGTGTCATAACATAGTTGACCGCGATAAAAGCAGGAACATATCCCTGTGTTTCTTTGGGAAGATAGGGCCGGATTTCCCAGTACGTTGTTTTTCCGCCTGACCGCCGGATTGCTTTGCTAACTGTACCTGGTCCGCCATTATAAGCAGCCAGAACCATTTGCCAGTCACCAAACATATCATATAGAAACTGTAAATATTCACAGGCTGCCTCCGTTGATTTATATGGATCAGAACGTTCGTCCAAGTAGGAAGAAATTTTAAGTCCTTGCATTTTCCCTGTTCCATACATGAACTGCCACAACCCCACCGCCCCGGCACGGGAGCGGGCATTTGGGTTCAGCGCAGATTCAACAATAGCAAGGTATTTCAGTTCAAGCGGAATTTTTTTTCTGTCAAGGATTTCTTCCATCATTGGAAAATACAATTGTGTCATTCCAAGCATTCGTTCCACCATGGCCCTTTTTCGCACGGCATACAATTCAATATAACTTCGTACGGCATTGTTGTAAATCAGATCAAAAGGAGATTCGGCATCAAGTTTCGCAAGACGGCCTGAATAAATGGAATCCGAATAGTTTGGAACAGAATCAAAAGGGAAATTATATCTGTTGGGAGTAACCTGAAGAGCTGCTTTATCAAAAAATTTCAGACGGGATAAACTGTCCAGCATTGCTGCTATGGGATCATCCATAAATACTTCGGAGGTATCTTTGGCAAGCGTATCACCGGCTTTTCTGGTTGCAAAGGCAAAAGAATCGTTGCTTTTAACAAGCAATAAGGAGAATATAAAAATTCCCAACACTATATTTAGTCTGTTTTGCATGGTCATTTTAACGAACAATGAATTAAAAAAGTTCATTCATTGGACGTATTTTTTGCAATGGTAGTCGAAAAAAAGACGTTTTAATTTGAAGATATCCCGATTTATTAACGAAGTTATGTGGATTAAGAATAGTAAGGCGAATTTAGGTAAGAATTTTGTTCACTCCAAATTTATCGGGGAATGAATAATTGCTTGATTTAGCCTGTTGTATAGACCGTTTTTTGGGTTCCGCATAAAATAATAAACAATATTTTTAGTTTTACCTGATAATACCTATCGAATTGGCGGATCACCTTCCAATAAAAAAATACTCTGATTCCCAGTTGGTTCTGAAATTCAGGGAAACACGTGATAATGCAGTTATCGGTGAATTATTCCAACGATATACCCACCTGGTATTTGGTGTGTGTATGAAATATTTAAAAAACGAACCTGATGCAAAAGATGGGGTAATGCAAATCTTTGAAAAGATTCTTACAGATCTGCACAGGCACGACGTAGATAATTTTAAAGGCTGGCTGTATATGGTGGCAAAGAACCATTGCCTCATGTATTTCCGCCGTAAGAAGACGCATGTTGAATTGCCTGGAAATTTTACCGAAGATTTTAATAGTAACTATTCGGATGACGAAATTTCATATGACAACCGAACCGGGATGCCTGTGGAATTTTTGTCAGGTTTGCATCCTAATGGAGAAGACAAAGAAAAACAGCTTACTTTAATGGAATCGGCCATTAAAAAATTAAAGGAAGAGCAAAAAATTTGCATAGAACTCTTTTATTTGCAGGAAAAATCGTACGAGGAAGTGGCAATTGAAACGGGATATACCATGAAGGAAGTAAAAAGTTACCTGCAGAATGGGAAAAGAAACCTGAAAATTATGCTGACTAAAACGGAATCGGAACCTCACACTAAACCAGGAATTGCGCCTTCGGAGAAGTAAGCATGAAAAAGAAACCAGACATATTTGTACCGACGGATTGCATTTCGCAGGAAATGATGATAAAGTATGTATCCGGTAAACTTTCTTTTTCCGAAAAGCATGAGGTGGAAAAACACTTGGTTGACTGCAGCTTGTGCTCAGATGCGGTAGAGGGACTGAACATGATCTCTGATAAAAGCAGGATTTCAGGTATTGCCACTGACGTGAACGATATGATTCGGATCAGGGTGGAAAAAAAGGAAATAGGGCTTTTTCAGCAGTATCGCGTCCGGTTGGCCATTGCGGCTTCTATAGTTGGTATGCTTGGTATGGTTTGGCTTTTTCGGGAAAATATATCCATGAATAAACAAGATGCTACAACTTCTGAAAAAATATTTGCAGATAAATTTAAGGCGTATCCACCCCCACAGGAAGCCACTGGCAATACAGAGGATATTCCGGGGACTGTTCCAGAGATAATAGGCAATGGTAATATTGAAAAGGAGAAGGCCGAAAATAAAGAACGCGAGTTTGCCCAAAAGTTTTCCAGCGAAGGATCCAAAAATAAAGAGGATTCTCACAAGGCGGTTGAAGAGGAAGGCAGGACGGCTGCATTCGCTCCGCCGGAATCAAAAGCGGGCGCTGCAGACGGATCATTGGCTTTTGCTGAAAAAGAGGATAGCCTGAGCCAGCAAATGCAAGAAGAGATTGCTGTAGTACCAGCAGCTTCTGAAGATGTCCGCCGTGAAGCAGCAAAGGAGGAAAACAAGGATAATCATTCATTGGGCGGGAGAAAGACAGAAAAACAGGCTGCAACCCGCGCAGAAAGGACGGGAATAAAATCAGCACCTGTTTCAAATGCTGTTGTTCCGGAACCATCCAATATTACAGCTGATCCTGTAATACAAGATTTAGTAATAGAAACTGCAGATGCAGATATTGCGATGAAACAATATGAACAAAAAAATTACTCGGGAGCAGCCGAGAGCTTTGAAAAAATATTGGTAAAAGATCCCGCTGATTATAAGGCTTTATTCTATTCGTCAGTTTGTTATCTCAGCATGGGGCAGACGGATAAAGCCATTGTTAACCTGACGAAAATACTGGAGTATAGAAGTGAAGGATTTTACGATGATGTGCAATGGTATTTATCACTTGCCTATATCAGGAAAAATGACTTCAAAAGTGCCAGCAGAATTTTATTGGAGTTGCAGAAAAATCCAAAAAGCAAGTATCAGAAACAGGCAGGCGAAACGTTGAAGGAGATAGAAAAATAAAGTCTGTTTCAGCTTTTAAAATGATTTAAGTACTTAATGATTAAAGCTGACTTCGTAGATTTTCGGCCATAATTTTCCGGTCACATAAATCTTGTCTTTGATTGAATCGTATGCGATCCCGTTCATTTCTAAAGAACCGCGATACGCGCTTTTTGCATTTTCTGCCAAAGAGCTGAGATCAAGTTTAGCAACTACTTTGCCACTTGGAATATCTATTTTTACAATCGAATTTGTTGTATAGACATTTGCGTATATGTAACCGTTTATGTACTCTAATTCGTTCAGGTAATCTTTAGCATAATTGTTTTCCGAAACGGCAATTGATTTAATTACCTGTAAGGTATTCGGATCCAGGTAGGTTAAGGTATTTGTTCCGTCACTCATTATTATACTTGTTCCGTCGGTGGTTAACCCCCAGCCTTCTGCACTCGGGAAAGTGAACTGTCCCAGCTTTTTAAAGGTGGTTGCGTCGTAGATAAATCCAATTTTCGTTCGGTATGTAAGCTGGTATACTTTTCCGTTCAGGAAAACGATCCCTTCCCCGAAATACCTTTGCCTGTCCAGCTCTGCTTTAACGTTGATTTTTCCTGTTGCCAGGTCAACTGTACCGAACAGGGATTTGGTTTGAGGCAGCTCGCTGGTGGCCCCTGTACTTTCATACAGTTCGTTGTTATAAACTACAAAGCCTTCCGTAAAGGAGTTGGTATCGTGCGGATATGAATTAATTAAGGAATAGCTCAGATCGGGAACAGATTTACGTGTAGTGACGGGTCTGCTGGATTCTGTGTTGTTCTTATGCTCATTAGCACAAGAAAAGAAAACAACAGAAAGAAAGAAATAACAAAGAAGGCGTATGATTGGTTTCACGTCAGTCTATTTTTCTACCTGCCAGGTTGTGCCATCCTTGGTATCTTTGATGGAGATTTTTGCTTTTGCCAGTTCGTCCCGTAATTTATCCGACGTAGAGAAATCTTTTTTTGCTTTTGCTTCGTTCCGTATTTCAAGAATTAACTTCATCAGGTTATCCGCAAGCGCATCGTTACCGGCATGGGTCTTTTCTTCTTTTAACCCCAGCACATCAAAAACAAAGGCATGGAATGTCTTCCTTAATAATTCCAGGTCCGTTTGTGTAATTGTTTCTTTCCCATCGTGTATGGAGTTTATGGTTTTTACCCCGTCAAACAAATGCGCCAGCAGGATCGGGCTGTTAAAATCATCGTTCATCGCGTCGTAGAATTTCGCACAAAGAGATTTTATATCAGCCGAAGATTTCTCCGATGATTTTAATTTTTCCAATGTGCTCACTGCTTTCATTAGCCGGTCAAAGCCTTTTTCAGATGCCTGAAGCGCTTCGTTTGAAAAGTCAAGTGTGCTGCGGTAATGAGTTTGCAGCATAAAAAATTTCACCGACATGGGAGAATATCCTTTTTCCAGAAGTTTATGGCTTCCTGTAAAAAGTTCCATTGGTAAGAACCCATTTCCTGCACTTTTTGACATGCGTACTCCGTTTACGGTAAGCATGTTGGTATGCATCCAGTATTTCACGGGCTCACAATGGTTGCAGGCCTGTGATTGCGCAATTTCATTCGTATGATGGGTTGCAATAAGATCCATTCCTCCCCCGTGTATGTCAAATGTGGCTCCCAGGTATTTTGTACTCATCGCCGAACATTCAATATGCCACCCGGGAAAACCCCATCCCCAGGGAGATGGCCACCGCATGAGATGCTCGGGTTTGGCCTTTATCCAAAGTGCAAAATCCAACCTTCCTTTTTTTTCATCCTGTCCGCTTAATTCACGGGTGCCTTCCAGCAGTTCCTCTAGTTTCCTGTTCGAAAGTATTCCGTAATTATTTTTCTGAGAATACTTTTCTACGTCAAAATAAACTGTTCCGTTCGATACGTATGCCAGCCCGGCTTCTAGGATCTGCCGGGTCATTTCGATCTGCTCTGAAATATGTCCGGTGGCGGTGGGTTCAATGCTAGGAGGCAATGTGTTGAACATTCTCAGCACTTCGCGAAATCCCAACGTATACTTTTGTACAATTTCCATGGGTTCCACCTGCTCAAGTTTGGCTTTTTTAGCAAACTTATCTCCTCCTTCGTCCCTGTCGCCTTCCAGGTGACCGGCATCGGTTATGTTCCGTACATACCGTACTTTAAATCCTGAATGCTTCAGGTAGCGGTAGATGAGGTCGAATGATATAAATGTGCGGCAGTTGCCGAGATGAACATCATCATATACTGTAGGTCCGCAAACGTACATTCCCACAAAGGGTGGATTAAGCGGTGCGAACTTTTCTTTCGTTCGTGTAAGCGTATTGTATATTTCTATGTGCTGCGTCATTGGAACAGAACCCTCCATTGGATCTGAGGGGAGGATAAAAGTAGGTAAAAAAATTAGTCCCGATAATTTCTTATCAGGACTGATCCGTTGAATTGCGCAGTGATTCTGTTATTTGTCTTTATCTTCGATAGGTGCATCACCTACGTATTTTCCTGCTTTATATACCGCAATCTTTTCCAGGATTCCATCGGCGTTATAGACATAATCTTTTCCATCGATCAAGCGAAAATTTCTGAATTCCCCGTCTTTCGATACCCTGGCTCCGGGAAGAAACAATTTAGCATATCCGTTTCCATCAAACGGCTTATAGGCTGCATTGGTTTTTTCTTTAGAGACATCCGCAATTTTGGGAGGCTCTTTAGAAGATTCTTCTTTTTTGACCGGCAGTGGTTGTTTAGGTGCATAAACCTCTGTGTTTGCTACATCAATGGCACCTTCATTGAATACCTTTTTTGCCCTCAGATCGCCATTTTCATAATGCTCTTCCCATACACCCGTTTCTTTACCCTCGTGCATTGCTCCACTCATCATTACCTGGCCATTCTCATAAAAGTATTTCTGATCTCCTTCTCGTTTTCCGGTATTGGTGTAATTGAAATCGTAGAATATTTGTCCGTTTTCGTAATACGACTTGTAGCCGCCCACCCATCTGTTATTCTCCCAGTTACCTTCCTCCTGTAATTTCCCATTCGAATAATACATTTTTGCATACCCGCTGGGGCGATTATTCGTGTAGGTAATTTCACTTTTGATGTTTCCATTGGCAAAATACATTTTCCAGATACCCACCTTTTTACTATCTGTAAATTTCCCTTCTTCTACTTTTGCTTCCGGAGGATAATCAGGAAGTTTTTTTACTGTATTAAGTACAATCCAATATCCTTGCTTAAGACCCGTAGCTGGATCCGTATAATTCTGTAAAGTGTCATTATTAGTGGATTGGGCAAATGCTGACCGACAAAGTAAGATGAAGAGTAAAAGTTTCTTCATGATCTATCTGTTTGATTTTATAAAGTAAAAGTAGGGCATTATTTGTATTCCTTAATTAGAAAAATCTGGCTTTTAGACGGATAGCGGATATTTACCGATACTCTTTAAGGTTTCTTCGCTGATTTTATGGAAATTCAGGCAATAAACATACCATTATTTCTTTTATCCTTTTTTGAAAGATTTTTAATCATATCTGCAACCATTTCATCTAAAGCATACTTCGCATTCCACTTCCACTCTTTTTTTGCCTGGGAATCATCGATGCTGTTTGGCCAGGAGTCAGCAATCTGTTGCCGGAAATCCGGGTTATAGCTGATATGGAATTTAGGGATATGTTTTTGTATGGCCGAGGCAATTTCTGCAGGGGAAAAACTAATTGCAGCTATGTTATAGGATGATCTGATTTTTACGTTTTGCGAGGCTGTTTCCATTAGTTCGGTAGTAGCCCTGATGGCATCCGGCATATACATCATAGGCAGGGCGGTATCTGCCGAAAGAAAACATTGGTATTGCCCTTTTTCAAGAGCCTGGTAAAATATGTCTACCGCATAATCAGTGGTTCCTCCACCCGGTGGAGATGTGTAGCTAATAATACCCGGATACCTTAAGCTTCTGACATCTACTCCATGTTTCAAATGATAATATTCACACCATCTTTCCCCTGCCAGCTTACTGATGCCATACACTGTAGTAGGGTCCATCACAGTAAATTGAGGAACATTCTCCCGTGGTGTTGAAGGGCCGAAAACAGCGATTGAGCTTGGCCAATAAATTTTTTTAATTTTTTTTTCTTTTGCAAGCTCCAGTACATTTAAAAGGCTGTCCATATTTAATTTCCAGGCGAAGCGGGGATTTTTTTCAGCTGTTGCAGAAAGAAGTGCGGCAAGAAGATACACCTGGGATATTTTATGTTTTGTGATAATTTCTGCCAGTCTTTTTTCATCCAGTACATCAAGTTCTTCAAAAACACCTTCGTAATTGTTTGGTTTTTTAATGTCTGAAGCAATGACATGGTCATGGCCATAAATTTCTTGTAACCTTCCGGTGAGCTCTGTCCCGATTTGTCCGGAAGAGCCTATAACCAATATCTTTTCTTTTTCTGGCATAAAATCAGAAATGCTAAATTATTAAAATCTTAATTTTGAGGTTAAATAAAATACGATGAAAAAATATTTTCTAACACACGCATGTAATACTAATACTATTTTCGAATGCATGGTTTATTCCCATGCAATTTGTTGATTGGGATAGGGGAGTTATGCATTAGACCAAAATAATGAAGATTCAAAAATTTCCGGATAAGAAGACACTCTTAAAAAGACTTAACGATGAAACGTTCAGGAGGATTACGATTTCTTTCTATCGTTATGTGATTATTGATGACCCCCGTATATTACGCGATGAGTTTTTTCGTAAGTGGACCGAGCTGAATATCTTAGGGAGAATATACCTGGCGCACGAAGGTATCAATGCACAGATGAGTGTTCCGGAGGCAAATCTTGAAAAATTCAAAGATCAGTTATATTCAGATGCGCGATTCAAAAATGCGCCATTCAAGATAGCCGTAGAAGATAATGGCAAGTCATTTTACAAGCTGACCATAAAAACGCGAAACAAGATTGTGGCGGATGGTTTGAAAGACAATGCGTACGATGTAACGAATGTGGGTACGCACCTGTCTGCCGAAGAATGGAATGAAGCGATGAAAAATAGAGACACGGTTGTTGTGGATATGCGTAATTTTTATGAGAGTGAAGTAGGACGATTTGAAAATGCGATCTGCCCGGAAGCACATAGTTTTCGTCAGGAATTACCTATGGTAAAAGAGCTATTGAAAGGGAAAGAGGATGAAAAAATATTATTGTATTGTACAGGCGGGATCCGCTGCGAAAAGGCCAGCGCTTTTTTAAAACATCATGGATTTAAGGATGTGAACCAGCTCTATGGCGGTATCATAGAATATGCAAGGCAGGTAAAAGCAAAAGGCATGGAATCTAAATTCAAAGGAAAAAATTTTGTTTTTGATGAAAGAATGGGAGAAAGGATAACCGATGATGTAATTTCACATTGTTACCAGTGTGGTTCCTTATCGGATTCGCATTATAACTGTGCCAATGATGCATGTCATTTACTTTTTATTCAATGTGAGTCCTGCAGAAAACAATACGAAGCCTGCTGCTCGGAGGAATGCCGGAACATAGCCCGCCTGCCCAAAGAAGAACGGCTTAAGATACAGCGTGAGACGGCAAAAAATGTCCCTGACTCTGTTTTTTCAAGCCGAAAACGGGCAAAAAAGAAATAAACGAAGTATTTCGGTATAGCCAGCGGCAATTGCTTTCCCTAGGATGCACGTAGTCTAAAAAACCCTGTTAGTTTCGCATTGCTTTTGACAATTCCATGACAGTTTTGACTGTGTCATTGCGGAAATTTGCAGAATATGAATAAATTCAAAAGTATAGCTGTTACACATAAGTATTTCGATGTCAATGATATTGGAAAATTCCATATTGAGGAAAAGGAATGGGGAGACCGGCTTTCTTTGCTTAAGAAGGACAATGGAATTGACGAGATCATGTTTCTTTCAACTTGTAACCGCGTTGAATTTTTATTGAACACAAATCTCGAAGTTGATAAAGCTTTTTTGAAAAAATTCATTTATTCGGTATATCCCGAAATCAAATCAGAGGATGCGGATAAAACCATTTCCTCTGCTTTGGTATTTGAGGGAGAAGAAGCGCTTAAGCATCTCTTCGAGGTTGCTTCTTCCATTGATTCGCTTGTTGTGGGAGAAAGAGAAATTATCAAGCAGGTGCGCAATGCCTATGAGCTATGCAATAAGTTACATCTGACAGGGGATATGCTCCGGCTTGTCATTCAGAAAACAATAGAGTGCGCAAAAAAAGTATATACGAATACGAATATTTCCAGGAATCCTGTTTCGGTAGTTTCCCTTGCGTATAGAAAATTACGTGAGTTGAATGCAAAATTGGATTCTAAATTTTTAATTGTTGGCTCCGGGGTTACGAATTCTACAATGGCGAAATACTTGAAGAAGCATGGCTTTTCAAATTTTGTTGTTTTCAACCGGACTTTTGCAAATGGAGAAAAATTAGCAAAGGAGCTTTCAGGCAAAGCATTTCCTCTTGCTGAATTGAAAAACTATAAAAATGGATTTGATGTAATTGTTACATGCACGGGTGCCAGTGAGCCGGTTATTACCAAAGAAATTTATTCCTCCCTCGTTGGAAATGACAGGAATAAGAAAGTAATAATTGACCTGGCTGTGCCCAACGATCTGGATCAGGAAATATTGAAGAGCTATGATGTGAACCTGATAGCAATTAACAATTTGCAGGAAATTGCTAAAAGGAATTTATTGGAACGCGAAAAAGAACTTTCAGCATGTCTGAAGATCATTGATGAAAATATTGAAGAATTCAGGAGGGAATTTAAAGAAAGAAAAGTAGAGCTTGCAATGAGCAGTGTTCCTCAAAAAGTAAAAGAGATCCGTGAGACAGCTGTCAATGAGATTTTTGCAAAAGAGATTGAAAAATTGGATGACAGGTCAAAAGAGACATTGGAAAAGGTAATTGCCTATCTTGAAAAAAAATACATAAGTATGCCAATGAAAATGGCAAAGGAAATCCTTATCGGAGAAGTTGCTTCCAGATAACTTTGCCGTTCCCGGTAAGGCGAGGATCCAGAATCCAAATTTTATGATGAAAGGTAAAATAATAATAGGGAGCAGAGGGAGCGATCTTGCCTTGTGGCAGGCCAATTTTGTTTTGGAGGAATTAAAAAAAATAAAAGTTGATGCCAGCATAAAGATCATTAAAACGCAGGGCGATAAAATACAGGACCTGAGCTTTGATAAGCTGGAAGGAAAAGGGTTTTTTACGAAAGAGATCGAAGATGCTTTGCTAAAAGAAGAAATAGACTTGGCAGTTCATTCTCACAAAGACCTTCCAACAGATTTTCCCCAGGGACTTATTATTGCTGCAGTTTCTGAAAGAGAAGATCCAAGCGAGTTGCTGTTGGTTCGTAAGAGCAGAAAGGATGAGACACAAAAATTTTCCCTGAAACAGAATGCCGTTGTCGGAACTTCATCTGCCCGCAGAAAATCGCAATTATTCGCCTGGAGACCGGATGTGCAGGTGAAAGACCTGAGGGGCAATGTTCCTACCCGAATCCAAAAACTCAGGGATGAAAAATACGACGCGATCTTAATTGCAGCTGCGGGAGTTTCCAGGCTGAAAACAGATCTGAGCGAATTTCATTGTGAAAAGCTGGATCCGCATGAATTTATCCCCGCTCCAGCCCAGGGAGTGCTCGCGTTGCAAATAAGAGATCCTGCAATTTCTCAGGCAGAAGGAAAAAAGGATAAAATGTTATTTGACGCACTTCAAAAACTAAATAATAAAGAAGTTGCAGAAACCATTGCTGTAGAAAGAAGAATTTTGAACCTGTTTGAGGGAGGTTGCCAGCTTCCGCTTGGAGTTTATTGTGAGAAAAAAGAGAGCGAAGATGATGAAACTACTTTCAGCGTCAGAGTAGCTAAAGCAGATAGCTGGAATTCATTTCCGGCCTATTTTTATTTTGAATCGAAAAAAACGGAAGGCCTTGCGGAGAAAGTAGTTGCAAGGATAAACGCAGTTGTTCGATCCTCTGGTGAAAAAAAGGAAAAAGAAAGACAGGTTTTTATTTCCAGAGATGAAAAGCGGAACGATTTTTTAAAAAGATGCCTGGAAGCCAACGGTTACAAAGTCTTTGCGCAAGCATTGATAGAAATAAAGCAGGTCGCCATGCGTAGATTCGTGAAAACGGATTGGGTGTTTTTCTCAAGTAAGAACGCGGTGAAACACTTTTTTGAACAAAAGCCGGGTGTTGAAGGAACCCGGTTTGGTGCCGTGGGCAAAGCAACTGCAGAGGAGATCCGGAAATTTGGTAAACGTGCGGAATTTATCGGGAATTCGGAGGATACCCGAATGACAGGCAAAAAATTTTCAGCGCTGGTTGGAAATGCAACAGTTCTGTTTCCGCAAGCAAAGGGAAGTATGAGAACCATTCAGCAACAGCTACCGAAAAAAGAAAACGTGACGGATGTAGTGGTCTATGAAACCATTAAGGGCCGGGAGCTGGGAACAGGGGGTTCGGAATTTGATGTGCTGGTGTTTACCAGCCCAAGCAACGCAGAGGCTTTTTTTGAAACAATTAAAATTAGAGCCGGGCAAAAGGTAATTGCCATGGGCGACGCAACTGCAAATACACTGAAAAAATTTGGAGTGAAAGCAGACAAGCAAGCTGTATCTTTTGATGATTTGGGGTTAGTACAATCCATTTTATCTTTATAAAATTCAATATATGATTCAACGTCCAAGACGCCTCCGAAAAAATTCAATCATTCGTGAGATGGTTGCAGAAACGAGATTGAGTAAGGATATGTTCATCTATCCGTATTTTATTATCCCGGGTAAAAAGGAAAGAAATCCAATTACGGCTATGCCGGGAATCAACCATTTTTCGGTGGATGAATTGCTGAAAGATGTGGAGAAGGGACTTGGGCTGGGGATGAATAAAGTTTTGCTGTTTGGAGTAGGGGAGGAGAAAACCAGCGATGCAAGCTCTTCCTACAGCAATAGCTCGGTGGTTGTTAAGGCTGTACAGGAATTGAAGAAGAATTTTGAAGAGGATTTGTACATAATCACCGATGTTTGCGTATGCGCGTATACAACGCATGGCCACTGCGGAATTCTGCACGATGATTATGTGCACAATGATTCTTCCGTGGAGGTGCTGGCGAAAATGGCATTGGCTCATGCTGAAGCCGGAGCCGATATGGTTGCACCTTCCGATATGATGGATGGCCGCATTGCTGTGATTCGGGATTTGCTTGATTCCAAAGGATTCGAAAATACAGCGATCATGTCGTATGCCATAAAATTTGCTTCGGCATTTTATGGTCCTTTCCGTGAAGCAGCCGATTCAGCCCCTCAGAAAGGCGACAGAAAATCTTACCAGATGGATTTCAGGAATAAAAATGAAGCATTGAAAGAAGGGTTACTGGATGAAAAAGAAGGTGCAGACATTTTAATGGTCAAACCCGCATTGGCGTACATGGATGTGATTTCAAATCTTAGAGCCAATACCTTGTTACCTGTTGCATGTTATAATGTAAGCGGGGAATATTCTATGGTGAAAGCGGCTTCTAAAAATGGATGGATTGATGAACAAAGAGTTGTGATGGAGAATATGCATGCTTTCTCGCGGGCAGGTGCAGATATTATTATCAGCTACCATGTCAGGGATATTTTAGAAAAGAAATGGTTATAAGAATCCATCATTTGCCTTTCTACGGCCCTTTTTTCAGCAGAGAGGAAGAAACGGAAAAGGTGAATTATTTTTTCTTGCCTACATTTGCCAGCACCCGCTAATTTTTTCTTTTAGAAGAGCCGGGTGAACCTCTCTATGGTTATTGCAGTAAATACTCGCTTATTATTAAAGGACAGACTGGAGGGCATGGGTTGGTTTACTTATGAATCCCTGAAGAGGATAACCCGAAACCACCCCGAGCATCAGTTCCTTTTTTTGTTTGACCGCCCCTTTTCAGAGGAATTTATTTTTTCGGATAATGTCTCCCCTATAGTGGTAGGTCCGCAGGCCCGGCATCCTTTTTTGTGGTACTGGTGGCTGGAACAATCCATTCCAAAGGTGTTACACAAGCAAGACCCTGACCTTTTTCTTTCCCCGGATGGATTTTTACCCCTGGCTTATTCATCCCCTGCCGGACCCAAGCAATGTAAATTTTTGCCTGTCATTCATGATCTTTATTTTGAGCATTATCCGCAGGAAATACCCTTTCTTGCCAGCAAATTTTTTAAAAAATATTTTCACCGGTATATTAAAAAAGCAAATCGTATAGCTACCGTTTCAGAATATTCCAGGCAGGATATTTCTTCATATTACAAGGTCTCCTTGGATAAAATAGATGTGGTGTATGATGGAGCGAATGAGTCATTCGCTCCGGTTTCGGCCGACGTTAAAAGATCCGTGCAGGTAAAATATGCGGGCGGGGAGGAATATTTTCTTTTTGTGGGAGCCCTTTCGCCAAGAAAAAACATTGCAAGACTTCTGCTGGCTTTTGAGGGATTCAAAAAGGCCACTTCATCGACTATGAAGTTGATCGTGGTGGGAGAAAAGATGTTTATGACTTCTGAAATTGAAAAGGCATATGAAGTGATGCAATTTAAGCAGGATGTGATTTTTACAGGAAGGCTCGGAACAAAAGACTTAAGTATGGTAATGGCCTCCGCTTTTGCACTTGTTTTTGTTCCCTATTTTGAGGGATTTGGGATTCCGATCCTGGAAGCAATGAATTGCGACGTTCCCGTAATAATTGCAAATGTTACATCCATGCCGGAAATTGCCGGAAATGCAGGTTTGCCGGTAGATCCCTTTTCAATCGATTCTATTAAAGAAGGGATGCTAAAAATCTGCAAAGACGAAGAACTAAGGAACCGGTTAATAGTAAACGGACGAACACAAAAGGAAAAATTTTCATGGGATAAGACAGCTGATAAATTGTGGAATTGTATAGAGAAAACATTGTAGGCGAAAATGCTTAAATCCTATTGGGATATATCTTTAATTGAAGCAGGCTGTGACGAAGCAGGCAGAGGATGTCTTTCAGGACCGGTATTTGCAGCCGCTGTAATTCTTCCTGTCAATTTTAAAAACAAATTGTTAAATGATTCCAAGAAGCTTTCGGAAAAAATCCGTTATGAGCTGCGTCCGGTTATCGAGCGTGAAGCTCTTTCGTTTGCTGTGGCTCAGGTGAGTTGCAGGGAAATTGATGAAATCAATATACTAAACGCTTCTTTTTTAGCCATGCATCGTGCGCTCGATAAACTGGAAATAAGGCCTCAGTCACTGCTTATTGATGGTAATCGTTTTAAAAATTACAAAGACATACCTCACCGGTGTATTGTAGAGGGGGATGGAAAGTTTCTTTCTATCGCAGCGGCTTCTGTTCTGGCTAAAACCTACCGGGATGATTATATGAACGATCTTCACGAAAAATTTCCGAATTACGGATGGAATCAGAATAAAGGATATGGAACCCCCTTTCACCGCATGGCCATTGCTCAGTTTGGAGCAGTAGAACATCATCGTATGAGTTTCGCTCTCCAGCCGGAATACAAGGATTGAATTTTCGGCAGAATAAATCCTGTCTACATACCAAAATTCGTATTTTTGTTATAATTAAATCATAGACCATGAAAACAGGTAAATCAACAAAGGCCCTTTTCCTGATTTCTTCCTTTCTTTTTATGGGAATTATTGTTTTAACTATTCCGGCTTGTATAAAGGATAATTTTGATTTTAACAAACTTGCAAAAACGGAGTATGCCCCTAATATTGCCGTTCCTTTGGTATATTCTTCGCTTACAGTTCAGGATATCCTCACTAATGGCGATCACAATGGTGTTATAACAATAGGGAATGACAATTTCTGCACGATAATTTATAAGGGTAATTTATTTTCACTTAAAGGATCCGATCTTATCAAACTTCCCAATCAGCAACCGCCGTCGTATTCAGCTTCTCTCACGCCTGCTCAGATCACGGCTCTTTCTGCTGCAGGTACTGTTACAGCATCTTATAGCCAAACCGTGACTTTTAATTCAGGAACTACCAAGATTGATTCTATGAGTTTCAAGAGCGGAAGTCTCGATATTTCACTGAATTCTTCTTTTAAGTACAGCGGCCAGATTGTAATTAAAATCCCCGCGGCGAAAAAAAATGGCAATGCTTTTTCCCGGACTCTTCCTTTCACATATACAGGAACTGTTCCTGTTACTGCAACCGGAAGCTTTGATCTTACAGGCTATTCTGTGGATATGACCCTGGGTGGAACAACCAGCAACCAGTTTGTGGTGGACTACGACATAACCCTGACAGGCAGCGGGGCACCTGCCTTGATTACGGATGTTATGACCCTTTCCCAGTCTTTCAATAACATGGGTTTTAATAAAATATTTGGAGATGTCGGACAACTTGCCTTATCTCCGAATAGGGACACCGTGGCTCTTTCTATTTTTAAGAATGCTTTAGGAAACGGCACTTTCACCCTGGTAAATCCATCTGTGAAGGTTTTAATTTCAAACTCTTACGGTATTCCTATTTCAGCCAACATTTCGCAGCTTGATGGCTACAATCCGCCAGCCACTTATCCCATCACAGGTAGCCCTAATCCGCTTCCTATTTTAAGTCCTAGCTTTTCCCAGATAGGTCAAACACTTAAAGATTCTTTTTCCCTTACTAGCTCCAATAGCAATATTGTAACTGTTATCAATAAAACTCCAAAATATGTCATTTATAAAATAAACTCATTGTCTAATCCGGGCGGACCTACGCATTATAATTTTGTCCTTGACAGCAGCTATTTTAAGGTGGATATGGAAGTTAATATGCCTTTGTGGGGTACAGCAAAAGACTTTACACTAATTGATACCCTGCCATTGACTTTTGATCAGGCCATACCTGATCATGTTGAATCTGCGCTGTTCAGGATTTATAATTCCAATGGATTCCCTTTTGATATGGAAATGCAGGCTTACTTTACGGATACGCTTTACAAAAAACTGGACTCATTGGTAATTCCTAACCAGTTGATACTGCAATCTGCAAGTGTCAATGCTGGGACCGGAATGGTTGTTTCTCCGACACCTAAAACTTACGATGCGGTAGTCAGCAAAAGCAGGTTATTGAATTTGAAAAATGCAAAACATGTGTTGATAAAAGCAGTTGCAGCCACTACAAACGGTGGTGCTACAAATGTGAAGATCTATTCGTATTACAAACTGGATGTTAAGCTGGGTATGCAGATACAGGTAAAGACAAAAATATAATTCCTTTTTTGCATACGGCAAAGGGCATTTAGGTGCATGAAATTATCGGTGATGTTTGAAAATACAGCGGTTCAACAATCTTCCTGGAGGAAGTATGGAAAGGTTTTTGCCTTCCTACTTGCCTTATTAACGCAACAGGTCGTATTTGCTCAGCAGGACTTGATCCTTTATAACATGGAGGTTGTTCCTCAGCGGATGTATACGAATCCCGCGTTTATACCCTGGAATAAAGTAAATATCGGTTTGCCCCTCATTTCGTCGGAATACGGAAGCATGAGTAATAGCGGATTTAAGTATTCGGATCTTATCAAACGAAGGGCGGATGATTCGCTGTACATTGATTATGATAACATGCTCAGCAAGCTGGCTAAAAATAATTATGTGCAGCTTGCATTTCGTCCCGATTGGTTTTCATTCGGATTTAAATCCAAGTCTAAGAGGAATTATTTCAGTTTTAATGCTACGGATAAATTGGATTTTCGTTTCTCATACTCTAAGGAATTCATGGAATTTATCTGGAAAGGGAATGGGGCTTTTTTGGATAAAGAAATCAATTTGAATTTTGGAGTGAATCTTTCTCATTACCGTGAATATGGTTTTGGTTTTGCCCGTGAAGTGAGTGGTAAACTTAAGCTGGGTGGAAAGCTGAAATACCTTAACGGATTTTCAAACGTTTGGACTAAAAAGACGGATATGAGTCTTACTACAGAGTCCAGTTTTTTTGCGATCACGGCAAAATCGGATATCCTTATTCATACTTCCGGGTTCGACAGCACAACCACAGATGATTTCAAGGTTTCCCAATACATGAAAAATAGAAATCCGGGTGCTGGACTTGACTTTGGAGGAGTATATAAGCACAATGATAAGTTTTCATTTTCTGCAAGTTTTATTGATTTCGGATTTATCCGATGGAAAGATTATGTCACCAATTATAAAAGTACGGGCAGTGGATCCTTCACGTATCAGGGAATTGATGCAGGACAATTGATTAAGAATGATACGTTAACGCTGGACGATTTACTCTCAGATCTGGCTGATTCCGTTTCTAAAGCAATTAGTATTGATACTACGTATGAGAGTTATTCTACCTGGCTAAATACGAAGGTTTACCTGGGAGGTAATTATTATTTTACTCCTAAAAGCAATGCAGGCTTGCTGGTTTACAGTCAGTTTTTTGACAAACAAATACGTCCGGGACTGGCGTTATCTTACAATCAGCGGGTTGGCAGATGGCTAAATGCTTCTGCCTCCTATGCGATGTATAACAGAAGTTATAATAATGTAGGATTCGGATTATCCCTGAATGCAGGACCAATGCAGCTTTATGCTGCGAGCGATAATATTTTGGGCGCATTTTTTCCTCATAAAACCAAAAACATACACGTGCATTTTGGGATTAATCTAACATTCGGCAGGCCGCTGAATGATAAAGATAAAGATGGAATTCCTGATAAACAAGATGCGTGCCCCGATATACCCGGCTTAAAAGAATTCAATGGTTGCCCGGATAAAGATGGCGATCGTGTTACCGATGCGAAGGACGAATGCCCTGATATTGCAGGTAAGCCCGAGTTTAACGGCTGTCCGGACCGGGATGGAGATAAACTTATCGATAAAAAGGATTCATGTCCGGATATAGCAGGTTTGATAGAACTTAATGGTTGTCCGGACCGGGATGGAGATAAGATCATAGATAAGTTGGATTCATGTCCGGATGAAGCCGGTTTGGCAATATTTTTTGGTTGTCCGGATACGGATCATGATAAAGTAATAGATAAGAGAGATGCATGTCCAAACGATTCCGGATCAATCGCTATGAAAGGCTGCCCGGATTCGGATGGAGACTTCATTGTTGATAAGGAGGATCGTTGCCCGGATAAGGCGGGACCGAAAGAAAATGAGGGCTGCCCCTTGGCAAAGCTTCATTTGCTTGATAAGCAAGGAAAGGTCATTTCAAGTGCCATAATTGATAAGAATGGCAAATTTATTTACATGGAGGTGCTTCCAAATGACAGCGCAATAATGAAACTGGAGTCTTACGACATTCTTGCAGTAAATGAAATTACTGTCGTTGCAGGTCAAGGCTCCCGTGTTGCCCGCAGGGGTGCGGACGGATATTTCCGTTTTGAAGTTCTTCCGCCAAATAAGAACAAGCTGGTGCCAGTTGAGGTTCCCGATGTACAGATAAAACTGAATAAAGAAGAAGCCCAGGTGGTTAAGCGCGCGATGGAGACCCTTGAATTTGATTTTGGCTCGGATGTAATCCGCCCTTCTTCCACCGATGGACTAGATCTTGTTGCTAAATTGCTTATGCAGAATCAGGCATGGAGATTGAAGCTATCCGGGCATACGGATAACAAATCAACTGTTAAATTCAATATGGCTCTTTCTAAAAAACGTGTCGAGTCTATCAAGAAGTATCTTGTGAAGAAAGGGGTGGACGCAAATCATATTGTATTGAAATGGTATGGTCCTACAAAACCTATTGCAACCAACGATACGGAAGAAGGTCGTCAGAAAAACCGCAGAGTGGAATTCCTGATCATTCAGTAGTTACTGAATTTCATAATTTTACTTTTCAATTAGAAAACTTCCGCTTTTGAAGTGAGGTATGTATATTAAACCATTCAGAATAAAATTGGCCCAAAAGTATCTTCCGGGTAAAAAGCTGCATATTTTAGATATAGGTGCGGGAAGCCACTCAGCCAGCATTACAAAAAAATGGTTGCCTGATTGCCATTATTCGGGAGTAGATATCTCCAGGGATTATAATAACGATGAGGACGATTTTAAGGCAATGGATGAGTTCTACCTGATGGACCTGACAAAACTGGATTTTAGTGTTATTCCTGAGAGTAAGTTTGATCTTATTGTAATGAGCCATGTCATAGAACATTTGCATAATGGCGATAAAGTAATTGCCGGGCTTCTTTCAAAATTAAAGAAAGATGGAATTATTTACCTGGAATTTCCATCCGAGAGAAGTGTAGGTTTTCCATCCAAACAGGAGACTCTTAATTTCTACGATGATCCTACACATTGCCGAATTTTTACGGTGAAGGAAGTCTCGGATGTCCTTAAACAAAACGGGTTGGCTATTTTATCATCAGGTACCCGAAGACAGATTATAAATATTGTCCTGATGCCCCTTAAAATAGTTTATCAGACTATTACAAAGGGATATGTAAGAGGGGGAGTTTACTGGGATTATTATGGTTTTGCCGAGTACGTTTGTGCCCGGAGGTAATAAGAAATAATTGTATGCAGAAGAAATTCGTAACAAATCTTGCCTTCTTACTTTTCCTGAACCTGCTTATAAAGCCGTTTTATGTTCTTGTGGTTGACCTGAATGTTCAAAATGCCGTACATGCAGCAAACTTCGGACTTTACTTCGCGCTCTTCAATTTTTCATTTGTGCTGAATATTATTCTTGATTTTGGAATAACAAATTTTAACAATAAAAATATTGCACAGAATAATCATCTTCTGACCAAGCATTTCTCCTCGCTGGTTGTCCTGAAAATGATATTGGCACTAGTGTATATTTTGCTGGCTTTTATAGTCGGACTGGTTATTCAATACGATTTTCGGCTCATGAAAATGATGCTTTTGCTGGGTTTTAATCAGTTTTTGATTTCTTTTATCGCCTACTTACGTTCAAACATTGCCGGTCTTCTCCTCTTTTGGGTAGATAGTATTGTGTCTGTTCTTGACCGGAGCATCCTGATCACAATCAGCTGTTTTTTACTTTGGGGAAATGTTTTGGATAGGGAACTTGACATTATGGATTATGTATATGCTCAAACAGTTTCTTATTCGATCACTGCTATCATTGCTTTTTTCATCGTGCTCAGCAAGACGGAGTTTGCTAAATTCAAATTGACCAGGGCATTCACTCTGATGATTTTTAAAAAAAGCTTTCCCTTTGCGGTACTGGGTATGTTAATGGCATGTTACAATCGTTTGGATACGGTAATGGTGGAAAGAATGCTGCCCAATGGAGCTGAACAGGCCGGAATCTACGCACAGGGTTTCCGGCTTCTGGACGCTGCCAACATGATCTCTGTCCTTTTTGCTGGCCTGTTGCTGCCGATTTTTTCACGTATGCTGAAGCTTAAAGAATCGGTTGAGCAGCTTGTAAAGACATCATTTATTTTGCTCATAACACCCGGTATTATCGTTGCTGTGGGGTGCTGGTTCTATGCCAGTGAGCTGATGGGGCTTTTGTATAAGGAGCACATTGAACAAGCAGCTGCTATTTTCCCCATCCTGATGTCTTGTTTTGTAGCAACTTCAACCACGTATATTTTCGGGACACTTCTTACCGCTAACGGAAACTTGCGTGAACTTAACCTGATGGCGGCCTGCGGCATACTCATCAATGTTACCATGAATTTATTTTTGATCCCGAGGCTGCAGGCTGAAGGCTCGGCTATTTCCAGTTTAATAACACAATTCCTGACAGCTCTGATACAGGTTCTGATAGCACAAAGCGTTTTTAAGTTTAAAATTAACTACAGGCTTCTCCTTACCATTATAATATTCATTTTGGGTGTAATTTTGATAAATTATTTTTCCCGGAAAATATCGCACTGTGTCTTTTCCGAAGACCACCGTTGGATGTTAAATTTTTCTTTGATGGTAGGCTTTTCCGTCACATGGGCATTTGCCATTCGGATGATCAATATAAAATCGATGGTCCGTATTCTTAAATACGGGTGATAGCTTCTTGTGGGTCACACTGGGTTGGTCAGTATATTTTACATGAAAAAAGTATTTCACTTTATTCTAACCCCTTTCTCCAGAGCCTCTGGAATTCCTGAAAATATAACAAGTGTTAATTTATCAGGCAGAATAGGAAAACAATTCAGCCGTAATCGCCTGGCAGTTTTTTCGCTCCGTTTTTTTTATTGTATGGCCTTGATTGCTTTATTTGCCGATTTTATTGCAAACGATAAGCCTCTCGTAATGCAGTATCAGGGAAGTACCTACTTTCCGGTTTTTCGTTCTTATGCTGTTGGATGGGGCATGGCAAAATGGAATGGACCCTGGAGTGACGGGAGTATTGATTGGAAGGATTTAAACTGCAATTGGTCCGTATTCCCTCCTGTACCTTATTTGCCTCAGAATATGGATAGGAAAAATGTTCATTCGGTCAGCCCGTTTGGAGAGCAGGACATTCCATCATTCAGATGGCGGCATTGGCTGGGAACGGATGAGCTGGGAAGGGATGTTCTTGCGGGAATGATATATGGAACAAGGGTAGCGTTAACGGTTGGATTAGTATCCATGGGAATTGCAACGTTATTTGGTGTTTTTATTGGCTCTATTGCCGGATATTTTGGGGACGATCGAATGAAAATATCCAGGGCCAGACTCACTTTAAATATATTATTTTTTATACCTGCGTTTTTTTTGGCTTTTATTTCACGTTCATATGACATTGCCGATGCGCTGGCCTATTCTTTTTGGGATTTTTTTCTGGAAATTTTATTTTCCATTTTCATTATGGCGATAGTGCTTCTTATTGGTAATCTGCTGGTTTTCCCTTTCAAGTTCATTGCGGCGATGAGAAAAAAAATTGCTATCCCAGTGGATATTGTTGTTTCCCGTTTTATAGAAATAGTCGTCTCCATACCCACGCTTTTTTTAATAATTTCTATTTCTGCTGTTGTTTCTCATCCTTCCATCTATATTGTAATGACAATTATCGGTCTTACCTCCTGGCCAAATATTGCCCGGTTCATCCGGGCAGAAATGCTTCGTATCCGTTCCCTGGAGTATATCGAAGCCGCAAGAGCGCTTGGCTATTCGGAATGGAGAGTGATTTTTCGTCATGCAATTCCCAATGCTATTTCTCCCGTACTTATAACGGTGTCTTTCGGTATTGCAGCGGCAATTTTAATAGAGTCGACCCTTTCTTTTTTGGGTATTGGTGTGTCTGCAGATACAGTTACATGGGGATCCCTACTGGCTGAAGCAAGGCAGTCTCCGTCTGCATGGTGGTTGGCAATTCTGCCGGGTGCGGCAATTTTTATTACAGTTACTATTTTTAACCTGATCGGAGAGGCATTAACAGATGCGCTGGACCCGAAACAGAGGATGTAAGCAGGCAGGTATTCTGAATACTTACACAAACTTCTTCTTATAAGGAAATCAGACGGTCAAAGGATGAGCTTCAGCCCGTCATGGGCCAAACGGATATTTTCCGGTAAACTTTCCTCTACTTCTTTATGCAGCCCAAGCTGATGGCTGATATGGGTCAAATACGTTGTTTTACACTTTAGCTCCTGTGCAAGTTTTATGGCTTCATCAAAAGTAAAATGCGAAGGGTGCGTTTCCCTGCGCAGTGCGTTAAGAACCAGTATTTCTGAACCATGAATTTTTTTCTTTTCCTCTTCTGAAATATAATTTGCATCGGTTATATACGAAAAGTTCCCGATGCGAAATCCAAATACATCCATGTACATGTGTTTTACAAGAATAGGAGTAAATGCTATATTTTCAATACTGAAAGTTTTATTTTCAATTGTTCTGAAATTAACTTCGGGAGTGCCGGGGTATTTTTTTTCATTAAAAATATATCCAAATTGATTTTTAATCCCCTGTTGCGTGGATTCTGTCGCGTACAGATCAATGCTTTTCTTCATGCTGAAATTAAATGCCCGGATATCATCCAATCCCGCCACATGATCCCGGTGGTCATGGGTGTAAATGATTGCATCAATCCTTGTGACTTTCTCCCGCAGCATCTGCTGCCTGAAATCAGGGCCTGTATCGATTACAAATACCAGGGAGTCACTAACCGTTGTGTTACCTGCTTCGGATAATTGCTTCGGATTGTTGTTTTGAATTTCAATCATCACCGAAGACCTTAGCCTTTTATCTTTGGGATTAAGGGAAGAACATACCCTGCATTTGCACCCAATAAGGGGAACGCCCTGGGATGTGCCGGTACCTAGGAATGTAACTTTCATTTTGCTGGTAATACCTTCCCCTTCACTTCTCCAAATCCAATCCGCAATCCGTTTTTTTCGGAATATGCGCGCATGATCACGTTATCATTATCGTTAATAAACTTTCTTTCAGTACCGTCAGAAAGCTTCAGCGGTTTGGTGCCGCGCCAGGTAAGTTCAAGCATAGAGCCGTAAGAGTCCGGTGTCGGTCCGCTGATAGTACCGGATGCCATTATATCGCCGATACATATGTTGCACCCGTTTATCGTATGGTGGGCAAGTTGTTGCGCCATGTTCCAATACAGGTATTTAAAATTAGATTTAGAAATGGATGTGTCGTTGATCAGAACCTCCAGGTTAATATCGTAGTTCTTTTCCCCCTTATATTGCAAATAAGGTAAAACTTCAGGGTCTTGTTTGGGACTTGCAACACGGAATGGTTCTAACGCATCCATGGTTACTACCCATGGAGAAATGGAAGAACAGAAGTTCTTTCCAAGAAAAGGTCCGAGCGGGACATATTCCCAGGCCTGTATATCACGGGCACTCCAGTCATTGAACAGCACCATTCCGAAAATATACTCCTCCGCTTTTTCGGTGCCTATGCTATCACCCAATTTGGTTTCTTTTCCTATGATGAAAGCCATTTCCAGTTCAAAATCCATCTGCTTGGAAGGACCAAACACCGGCTTATCCGAATCCGCTGGTTTCATTTGCCCTTTTGGCCTGTGGAAATCCGTTCCGCTTACTACAATGGAAGAAGCCCTTCCGTGATAAGCAACAGGCAAGTGCTTCCAATTGGGAAGAATTGCATTTGCCGGATCGCGGAACATACTGCCGGTATTATGTGCATGTTCTTTACTCGAGAAAAAATCGGTATAGTCTCCGATTTCCACGGGTAAAAGCAGTTGTATATCCTTCATTTTATGAAAGACTTTTGCTTTTGTTTTTTCATCGTCCCGCAGTTCAGGGTTTCTTTCCTCCAGTAATTTTGAGATCCGGGTCCGTACTGCTCCTGTAGTCTTCTTTCCCAGGGCGATAAAATCATTCAAAGAAGATTTTGCAAATACGTTTGTATCAAACTTCAGCGCATTAAACACGCCTGTCTTTTTCAGTTCCAGCAGATCGAGTACCTGGTCTCCAATAGCAACTCCGACACGGGGCAACGTGTCCTTTGCTTTATCGTGTTTTGCGATTGTTTCTTTCGGCGGTAAAAAAATTCCAAAAGGAAGATTTTGAATAGGAAAATCACTGTTCTTGTCAACAGGGATCCAGGATTTTAAATTTTCTTTTGACATAGATTTTCACAAACAGGTTTTAGCATCATGTGCCGGATAAATCAGATGCGAATGTACGAATTATGAAAATTAACCCGGAAAGAATTTCCCTGTTGACGGGCGATCGGTTTACATGTGGATAAAGCGTATGCCCGCTCCTTTAGAGCAAACAGGGTGTAGCAGGAATAAACTTTTACCTTGAATAATTGGGAGCCTCGCTGGTAATCGTAATATCGTGGGGATGACTTTCGCGTATGCCCGAGGAAGTGATCCGAATGAATTTTGCTTTTTGCAGATCATTCATGTTTTTTGCGCCGCAATATCCCATGCCTGCCCGGAGTCCTCCTATAATCTGATACATTACTTCAACCAAATTTCCTTTATACGGTACGCGACCTGTAATCCCTTCCGGGACCAGCTTGGCAATGTCATTTTCTCCTTCCTGAAAATATCTGTCTTTGCTGCCTTTTTGCATGGCTTCGAGTGAGCCCATTCCACGGTATGTTTTGTATTTTCTTCCTTCCAAAATGACTGTTTCTCCCGGAGATTCTTCTACCCCCGCAAACATGGATCCCATCATTACGCAGGAAGCTCCTGCGGCAAGTGCTTTTACCACATCTCCGGTATACCGTATTCCGCCATCTGCAATCACACCTATTTTTCCTCTCACTGCATTTGCAACATCGTGAATGGCTGTAAGCTGGGGAACTCCCACCCCGGCAATAACGCGGGTGGTACAAATAGCACCCGGTCCGATCCCCACTTTCACTGCATCTGCACCGGCTTTCATCAGGGCTACTGCTGCCTCGGCAGTTGCAATATTTCCTGCGATCACCTGCAGGTCCGGGAATCTGTTTTTTATTTTTTTCACCGTATCTATCACTCCTTTGGAGTGACCGTGGGCCGTATCAACTACCACCGCATCGGTTCCTGCTTTTACCAGGGCCTCAACGCGCTCGATGGCTTCTGAATTTGCACCTACCGCAGCAGCAACACGTAATCTTCCAAAAGCATCCTTGGTGGAATTGGGGCGCGATTTCACTTTCATGATATCCTTGAAGGTAATCAGGCCAACTAAATGATTGTGAGAATCTGTGATAGGAAGCTTCTCAATCTTATTTTCCCGGAGAATAATTTCAGCCTTTTTAAGATCTGTTCCCATTTTTGCTGTAATGAGATTTCCTTTGCTCATTACTTCTACGATCGGCCGCGACATCTTTTTTTCAAAACGCAGGTCCCTGTTGGTTACAATACCGGCAAGCTCTTTCCCATTTTTTACAATTGGAATTCCGCCAATTTTATTTTCTTTCATCAGGCTGAGTGCATCCTGAACGGTGGCGGTTTCACCTAACATAACCGGGTCTGTTATCATTCCGCTCTCGGAGCGTTTTACTTTTCGAACCTGTTCTGTTTGCTCTGCAATGGTCATGTTTTTATGAATTACACCAATTCCGCCTTCCTGCGCAATGGTAATAGCAAGCTGGGATTCTGTTACTGTATCCATCGCTGCAGAAACGACCGGAACTTTCAGCTTTATTGTTTTTGTGAAATGGGAAGAAGTGTCGGTTTCTTTTGGAAGCACTTCGGAATAAGCAGGTACAAGCAATACGTCGTCGTACGTTAAACCTTCTTTATTAAATTTGTTTTGGAGGTGATTAGGCATATACTTTCAAGATATATGCAAGCGAAGATAATAAAAAGGGGGCTGTCTCCAAGCCCCCTTTTTGCGCGCTATAACGGTCGTATTAGCGTGTTATTCTTTTACAAATTTCCCATTATGGATCAATCCTTCAGCATTGATGCTGTACATGTACACTCCCGCAGGCAGGTCACTGACCGGTATTTCAAGAGTGTGGTGATTCTGGAGTATAGTATTGTTAAAAACAACTTGGCCCGTGGTGTTATAAATGCTTGCTGATACGGGTTTATCCTTTATACTTTCAACAATCGCGAATAGTTTATCCGTTGCAGGAGAAGGGTATACAACTATGCCGGTAGATGAAGAGTAATCATCGGTTCCTAAAACGGATATTACATAGTTTACCGCTGCAAGAATATCAATGCGGCCATGCCCCACAGTATTATTTGGAAACGTGCTTGGTGAAGTTCCGTTACAGGTTTGTGTAGTTGTAATATGCACGGCGGTTTTCTGCAAAATGCTTTCTATAGAATCAACTTTCCCTGCAAGTCCGGGTGCGGCAGAAATCAAGAGTGCCACTGCCCCTGCCACATGGGGTCCTGCCATACTGGTGCCAGACATGGATGAATAGCCGCCTCCGGGTACAGAAGAACGTACACCTGAACCCGGTGCACTTACATTTGGTTTAATGCGGTTACTGCCATCTATTTTTACATTTCCCCTGCTGCTAAAACTGGACATATCATCGCTGCTTGTAGTAGAACCGACAGTGAAGCTGGCTTCAAAAATAGCTGCTGGAGTTTCTACCGTATTACACCCTGAGCCTGAATTTCCAGCTGAAACCACAACTACTACACCTGCTGCAACCAGGTTTTTGACCACAGTTTCCATATTGGAAAAATTAGAAGTATTGCAGCCTTCAGCAGCATCGCAGCCCCATGAGTTATTGATCACATGTGGTGCTTTGGAAGGGGTTGGATTCTGATTATTAAGGTCCGTAGGGGCTAATAACCATTGAAAACATTCAATGTATGTAGCAGGAGTACCGGCTCCTACATTCATGTTGCGGCAACCGATCCACTTAGCCGAAGGAGCCATTCCTACCTGATTCCCTGCACCATCGTCGCCTACCATTGTACCCATGGTATGCGTGCCATGTTGCTGGTCATCGCACGGTTGTTTGGAATTAGCTCCGCAGGAACCACCGCCGGAATGAACAGCATCGTGCCAGTTAAAATTGTGGTCTGCGGTACTGCCGTTCCAACCGCGATACGCTTTTTTAATGGCGGCATGGTTCCAGTCATATCCTGTATCATGGCCACTTATTACAACTCCTTGCCCTTTGTATCCCAATGCCCATACGCTGGGAGCTTTTACTTTAGTGAGCCCCCATTCAATAGCGTTGACTGAGGTAGCATCTTGTTTTGCAATGCCCTCTTCAGCAGGGTCAATGGTTTTTTCTGCTACTATTTTTACATTCGGCAATAATTCCTTTACTTCAGGATAAGCAGCTATTTCTTTTGCAAGTTCAATATCTCCTTTCACATAAATAGCATTTACTATCCAATAGGTTTGATATTCCACACCCTTTTTATCCAGCAGCGAATAAAAAACAGGCTGTACCCTGTCAGCGGTTGAAGTAAGTTTTTGATAGACATATTCCCCTTTTTCTTCTTTTGTATTTAGAAGATACGCACCGGAAACATCCGCTTGTTCGTTGAATAGAATCCAAAATTCATTCTTGCCGTTATTGAAATCACGGATCAGATCGGGCTTTGCTTTTTCAAGAAATGCCTTTTCATTATTTTGGGCAAGGGAGCCAATTGCCGGGCAAAAAAGAAAAAGAAATACAACTTGTTTTAAAAAAAGAGAGTAATTAAGTTTCATAAAGGAGTTTTGATTGATGTTTATTTTATATAAAGATTCAGTAGATTATACTTTATACATCCAACCATGCTTGTCGGCAATTTTTCCTGTTCGTATATCATCCAGTTGTTTTTTGATGCTTGCACCAATTCCTTTAGGCGTAATAGTAGGAAGCTCATAATCCTTACCGTTGTGTCCAAAAAGATGAATCGGTGCTATGGTGGCTGCTGTTCCGGCGCCGAACATCTCAGTTAAGGTTCCTTTGTTAAATCCATCTACCAATTCGTCAACACTTATTTTACGTTCTTCCACCTTTATACCCATGTCCTTGGCAACGGTAATTACGCTTTCCCGCGTGATGCCGGCAAGAATAGTATCGTGAAGTCCGGGTGTAATGAGTGTATTGTCAATAACACACATTACATTCATAGTGCCGGATTCCTCCAGGTATTTGTGTTCATATCCATCTGTCCATATCAGCTGGTTATAACCTTTTTGCTGTGCCAACCTGGTTGGATAATGAGAACGGCCGTAGTTGCCGGCAGTTTTGGCAAATCCAACGCCTCCGGGAACTGCACGGGTGTATTTTGTTTCCACCAGGACTTTTAACGGCTGTGCGTAATACGCAGAAACCGGAGAGGTCATAATGATAAGCGTATACGTATCAGATATCTTTACTCCGATATGTTCTTCTGTCGCAAAAAGCAGGGGCCGGATATAAAGCGAACATCCTTCATCCCGGGGAACCCAGTTTGAATCAATACGGATTAACTGGAGCAGTCCTTCCATGAAAAGATCCTCAGGAACAGTTGCCATTGCCATACGATCCGCAGAAACATTCAGCCGCTTTAGATTGTCAAGCGGGCGAAACATATAAATGTCTCCGTTGCTATACCGATAGGCCTTCATCCCTTCAAAAATCGATTGTCCGTAATGAAGAGCTGATAGCGCCGGACTGGTGTCAAATTTGCCATAGGGAACAATCCTGGATTTATTCCATTGTCCCCCGGTAAATTCCGTAACAAACATGTGATCCGAAAAGAAATTACCGAATCCAAGTTTCTTCCAATCCACTTCATCGAAACGGGATCGTTTTGTTTTTTGCACTTCAATATTCGTGGTTGTCGCGGTGCTCATAAAGTAGGTGGTTTTAGCTATTCACAAAGGTGAAATTATTATTGAATTAATCAAAGAATTGAAAGAAATAATTTTAACACGAGGCTTAAAAACAGGTGAAAAACAGAAACTTAGCACAAAACAATGTGTTTATTCGGCCAGCATTCTGTCTGTGCCATCAAACACGGGCGCCTGTATCGAAATCACTTTAACCGGTGTTTCGGAAAGTACCTTGAGTGAATGAAATGTGTTTTTGGGAATAAAGACAATATCTCCTTTTTTTACTTTTAGTTTTTTATTGCCAAGCATCATCTCTCCTTCTCCTTCTACGATGTATACATGTTCGCTATGTGTTATGTGTTTATGCAGTCTTACTTCTTTTTTGATGAAGATAACGAAACTGCTTACAAGTGAATCCGAATACAGCGGGCGGTTGTAAATATTCTCATAGAATGCGGGAGACTGCACCGTATCCAGCGACTGAAAATTTTGACCAAAGCTGCTGCCGGAGGCAGCCAGCAGTAAAAAGCAGCAAATGAAAGCTTTCATATTTTAAATATTTATTGGTTAAAGGTAAATTTTTTTGAAAATATTTTATGATTTTTTCCCTCGTTCAACTTGCCATTCTCCCTAATAAATAATAGTTAGATTTGTAACCTTAAACCCGGAAATAAAAAATGTCCTACAAAGCAGGCTTGTTGCTAGAGAAGATAAATTATCCTTCGGATCTGCGCAAATTAAAGGAGGAAGAATTGCCGCAGTTGTGTAAGGAATTACGCCAGTTCATCATTGATGTTGTTTCAGAAAAAGGAGGGCATTTCGGTGCATCGCTTGGTGTTGTGGAACTAACGGTTGCGGTCCACTATGTTTTCAACACTCCGGATGATCAGCTGATATGGGATGTAGGGCATCAGGCATACGGACATAAAATCCTTACAGGAAGGAGGGAGAATTTTCACACAAACAGAATTTATAAAGGCATCAGCGGATTTCCTAAACGAAGCGAGAGCGAATACGATACATTTGGTGTAGGTCATTCTTCCACTTCTATCTCTGCCGGACTCGGAATGGCAGTTGCGAACCGTCACAAAAAAGAAACTAAAAAAGTTATTGCTGTGATTGGAGATGGTGCGATGACAGCAGGAATGGCGTTTGAGGGACTGAATCATGCAGGAGGAGAAAATGCTGATATGCTTGTTATCCTGAATGATAACTGCATGAGCATTGATCCCAATGTAGGAGCGCTGAAGGAATATCTCACTGATATAACCACCTCGCATACCTACAACAAATTTAAAGATGAGATCTGGCAATTGCTCGGCAAGTTCAGTAAATTTGGAAAAACTGCACAGGAAATAGCATCCAAAGTAGATCATGCTACTAAAACCTTTTTCCTCAAGCAAAGTAATTTGTTCGAGTCGTTAAAGTTCAGGTACTTCGGTCCTGTTGATGGGCACGACGTTATTCGTCTAGTGAGAGTTTTAAAAGATATGAAGGACATTCCTGGGCCCAAAATACTTCATACGCTTACACAAAAAGGGAAAGGATATAAATTTTCAGAAGAAGGTGACCCAACCGTTTGGCATTCTCCCGGCTTATTTAATAAGGAAACAGGAGAGATCGTGAAATCAAAGCCAACCTCGCCTCAACCGCCTAAATACCAGGATGTATTTGGACATACAATGGTAGAGCTTGCGGAGAAGAACTCGAAGATTGTCGGGATCACTCCGGCTATGCCATCTGGTTCTTCGCTCAACATCATGATGAAGGCAATGCCTGACAGGGCTTTTGATGTTGGAATTGCAGAACAGCACGCCGTCACTTTTTCCGCCGGACTTGCAACACAGGGCCTGGTTCCTTTTTGTAATATTTATTCTTCGTTCATGCAACGTGCCTACGATCAGGTGATTCACGACGTGGCTATTCAGAAACTTAAAGTTATTTTCTGTCTTGACAGAGGAGGTGTTGCGGGAGCCGATGGGCCTACACATCACGGTGCATATGACCTTGCCTATTTCCGGTGTATCCCGAACATGATTGTGAGTGCTCCCATGAATGAGGAAGAACTGCGTAATCTCATGTATACCGCACAGTTGGAAGAAAATAAGCTGCCTTTCTCAATCCGTTATCCCCGTGGAAATGGTGTTATGCCCGAATGGAGGACCCCTTTCCGGAAAATTGAAATCGGAACAGGCCGCAAGGTAAAAACCGGAGAGGACATTGCAATTATTACCATAGGAACAACGGGCAATTTTGCAGTAACGGCTTGTGCGGAATTGCAGAAGCAAGGGATTGATGCGGCGCATTACGATCTTCGTTTTGTAAAACCTATAGACGAAAAACTGCTGCATGAAGTATTTTCAAAGTTTGAGAAGGTAATTACCGTGGAAGACGGATGCATCATGGGAGGGATGGGGAGTGCCGTAATTGAGTTCATGGCTGAACATAACTACCATGCCCAGGTCCGGCGCCTTGGTATTCCAGATAAGGTAATTGAGCACGGAGAGCAAAAAGAACTTTATGCGGAATGTGAATACGATGCAAATGCCATTGTTAAAGCAGCCGAAGGATTGGCTGGAATTAAAAAAGCAATGGCAGGTTGATTTGAAAACAAAATAGTTTATTGCAATTCATAATTTTTTAATTCTCCATGAGATGTCCCTGGACGGGTGAAGACCCATTGATGATAGAATACCATGACAAAGAGTGGGGCAAGCCTTTACACGACGACAAGGGCCTTTTTGAATTTTTGATTCTGGAAAGTTTCCAGGCCGGGTTAAGCTGGCGAACTGTCCTGCACAAGCGAGAAAATTTCCGAAAAGCATTTGCCAATTTTGATGCACGAAAGGTTTCCAGGTTCGACAGAAAAAAATTTAATTCCCTGATGAAGGATGCCGGCATCATCCGCAACCGGCTGAAAATAGAAGCAGCTATAAACAATGCGAAATGTTTTCTCCGGATACAAAAGGAGTTTGGCTCTTTTGATAAATATGTCTGGAGTTTTACCCATGGGAAAACCATTGTTAACAGGCCCAAATCGCTTAAAGACATTCCTCCCAGGACTAAGATATCCGATGCTATGAGCGAGGACATGGGTAGGCGTGGATTCAAATTCCGTGGTTCAACAATTTGCTATGCGTTTATGCAGGCAGTGGGTATAGTCGACGATCACCTGGCGGGATGTAATTGCATAGGCAAGAAGTAATACTTAACTGTAAAAACAACGTGAAAATTGTTTTTCTCTTTTTTTCTTTAGGCTTTTCGGTATTGCAGGCTCAAAATTGCAATTGTACAATTTCACAGGTTCAAAACAATACGGTTACTCCGTGCAACCTTACGATCGGAACAGTGGTGACGGTTAATTCAGTTTCCGCATTTAAGAATGCCATCAACCAGGCAAATACAAATGGAGGAAATATGACCATATTAATTGAGAATGGAACTTATCAGATAGCTTCCGCTACCTCTTATCCGTACATTACCGGAAGCAATGTGGTGATCAGAAGTTTATCCGGAAGCAGGGATGCGGTGATTCTACGAGGAGGCGGTATGGTGGATGTGTCACCCAATACCGAGAACGGGTTAGGGATCGCAGGTGACAATGTTACCATTGCGGATTTAACTATACGGGAAGTGGGTAACCATGGCATACAGGTAAGCGGGCATAATCTGTACGTGCATAATGTGAGAATTCAAAGTACATATCAGCAAATGATAAAAGGAGCAACAAGCGCTTCCGGTATTGATTCCGGGATTGTACAATGTTCGCTTTTTGAATACCCTGCGGGAGCAGGTCCCCAATATTATATTGGGGGGTTGGATATTCACAAGGGGAAAAATTGGATTGTAAGAGATAATGTTTTCAGGAATATTGCCAGCCCTTCAGGCTCGGCAGCCGAGCATGCGGTGCATTTTTGGGATAATTGTTCGGACAACACAGTGGAAAGAAATTGCATAATCAATTGCGATCGTGGAATCGGTTTTGGCCTGGGAAGCAGTCCTAATACCGGGGGAATAATTCGTAATAATATGATCTATAACAACGGCGCCGGACCATTCGACGATGTTGGCATAGGACTGGAAACCTCTCCCTACACAAAAGTGTATAACAATTCTGTATATATCAATTATGTAAATGCGATAGAATACCGTTTCGCCGGCACACACAGCGCAGATGTAAAAAATAACCTGGCTAACAAATTAATTGTTTCGCGCGATGGAGGTGCTGCAACACTTGGAACAAATATTACGAATGCGCAGCCAGGCTGGTTTGTAAATACAAGTGCAGGGGATCTGCATCTTGCTTCTAATAATTCCCTCCTTGTGGATATGGGAACATCTTTGCCGGCTTTTGTTGCGGATGATATCGATAAAACTTCAAGACCTCAGGCTGCAGGTTTTGATGTCGGTGCACATGAGTACACGATTCCACAAAGTATTGTTGAACCTTCAGTGAAATATTTCTCCGTGTTTCCGAATCCATCGAACGGACAATTTACCATATATGGCCTGAAGCCTGGCGACCATGACCTGGAGATCCATGATATAGTTGGAAAAATGATTTTTCACTCAACCATCGATAGCAGCGGCTGTACAGAAGCACCTTCGGAAAGAAGTATAACGGTACGTGCAAAAAGCGGGATCTATTTTGTAAAAGCAATGGGCGAAAAAGGAGATTTTACAGTCTGTAAAATTGTTTTGGAGTGATTTTACCAGGTTAATTTTTTTCCCTTGTTTTCTTGTCTATTTTGTATTTTAGCTTCCCTATGGAAATTACCAAAGAAAAGGTTCTTGAGGCATTGCGTAATGTGGATGACCCCGACCTGAAAAAGGACATAGTTACACTTGGCATGGTACGGGACCTCGTAGTGGAAGGTAAGAATGTATCGTTTACAGTAATGCTTACTACTCCTGCATGCCCGATGAAAGATATGATTCATAAAGCATCTGTAAATGCCGTAATCCATTTCGTGGATAAGGATGCAAATGTAAGTGTGAAAATGGATGCTGATACCAGTTCCCGGAGAACGGATGCAGGAGCAATCCTTCCGCATGTAAAAAATGTAATAGCAGTGAGTTCCGGCAAAGGCGGAGTAGGGAAATCGACCATAGCAGCAAACCTTGCTGCTGGTCTGGCAAGGCTTGGAGCTAAAGTAGGATTGATCGATGCAGATATCTATGGCCCCTCCCAAACCATCATGTTTGATGTGCAGGATGCAAAACCCTTGATCCAAAAAGTGAATGGAACGGATAAGATGGTTCCTGTAGAAAATTACGGAGTAAAACTTCTTTCCATTGGTTTTTTTGCAGGGGCAGATCAGGCTGTTCCCTGGCGTGGTCCTATGGCTTCGCGTGCGCTCATGCAACTGTTTTCAGATGCAGAGTGGGGGCAACTTGATTACATGGTGGTTGATCTCCCTCCCGGTACCGGTGATATACATCTTTCTTTTGTGCAGCAGGTACCTGTCACAGGTGCAGTGGTGGTAAGCACCCCGCAACAGGTGGCCCTTGCCGATGCACGTAAAGCGGTCGGGATGTTTCGTTTGCCACAGATAAATGTTCCTGTCCTGGGGATCATTGAGAATATGGCGTATTTCACTCCGGCGGAACTTCCGCAGAACAAATATTTTATTTTCGGGAAGGATGGAGCAAAAAATCTGGCGATGGAAATTGGTGCTCCTCTGCTGGGGCAAATCCCGCTCGTTCAAAGTATCTGCGAGTCAGGGGATGCAGGAAGACCCGCTATCCTGCAGGAAAATACTCCTCAGGCCCTGGCGTTGATGGAAATGGTAAATCGGATTGTTCAGCAGGTTGCAATTGAAAATGCGAATAAGAAAGTAAATTCAAAAAACCCTGACTTAAGCATTAAATCGTAGCCTGGCTTTATTAGCCGGCGAGGAATGCTCCTGGTGTAAAATCGTTTAAATTTGTAAAGTAAACATGGCAGATGAAGTGAAAATTTCTAAAATTGAATATGCTCTTGAGCAGGTTCGCCCTTTTCTCAAAGCAGACGGAGGAGATATTTCTTTGGTTGAAGTTACGGAGGATAATATTGTGCGGGTACGTTTGCTTGGCGCCTGCAAAGGATGTTCTATCAGCCATATTACCATGAAAGCGGGTATTGAAGAAGCAATTAAAAATGCGGTTCCTGAAATAATAACCGTGGAAGCTGTGACAGAATAAAAATTTATAACAACAATCTTTAATCTTAATTCTTAAATTACAATGACACCACAAATTAAAAAATACCTGGTATGGGGAATTATCGGCTTTTTCATTCTAATGGTTTTATTTTCAGGATGCGGATCGTATAATAACATGGTAAAGATGGACGAAGCAGTTACTGCAAACTGGCAGCAGGTGGAAAATCAATACCAAAGAAGATTGGACCTGATTCCAAACTTGGTGAATACTGTGCAGGGGTATGCTGATTTTGAAAAATCAACTATTACAGCGGTCACCGAAGCGCGTTCCAAAGTCGGTCAGATACAAGTCAATGCCAATAATCCGGAAAGCATTAAACAATTTCAATCCGCACAGGGTGAGTTAGGTTCTGCTATTTCTCGTCTACTGGTTGTTGCGGAACAATATCCCAATCTTAAGGCCAATCAGAATTTTTTAGATCTTCAAGCGCAACTTGAAGGGACCGAAAACAGGATTGCAAATGAACGCAGGGTATTTAACGAATCGGCTCAGGGATTAAACAGCTATATCCGTACCTTTCCGAAAAACATCTGGGCCGGGCTGTTTGGCATAGAAAAACGCGCTTATTTTGAGTCTGATGCGGGTGCAGAAAAAGCACCTGCGGTAAAATTTGATACAAAGTAACATGACTTCAGCCCAGAATTTTTTTTCTTCCGATCAGGTCAAAAAAATAGAATCTGCTATTAAATCAGCGGAGGAGAATACATCGGGAGAGATACGGGTTCATATTGAAAACCGTTGCAAATCCGAGGCGGTAGAATGTGCGACGTTTGTATTCCGCAAACTCGGAATGCATAATACGGAACTTCGGAATGGAGTGATGATTTACGTGGCAGTACGTGACAAAAAATTTGCGGTTATTGGCGATGAGGGGATACATAAGCATGTTCCCGCCGGATTTTGGGATATCGTTCGGGATAAAATGCTCGAACATTTTAAGCATGAAAAATTTACCGATGGTATATGCGAAGGAATTGCAATGATAGGAGTGGAATTGAAAAAATACTTTCCCCTGGCTCCATCTGACAAAAATGAGCTTTCTAATGAAGTAACTTTTGGAGCCAAATGAAAAAATTTATAGCGGCTTTCGCTTTCTGGTTGTTGGCTGTTTCGGGCTTTGCCGATGATACATGTATTCCTGCTTCACCTGTGCCGTTCCGTCTTGTAAATAATTTTTCCAAAGCATTCCCTGATTTTCTTTCGTCGGCTGAAAAGCAGGCGCTGGAAGATAAATTGCAGCAGTTCCATAAAGAAACATCCAATCAGATAGTAATTATCGTTGTAGACGATCTCTGCGGATACGATGCGAATGAATTTTCCACGCGGATTGGCCAAACTTGGGGAGTGGGTCAGGGCAAGTTTGATAATGGAGTGGTTGTGATGATCAAACCTACTGGCGGCGCCGGGCAGCGGGAAGCATACATCGCGGTAGGATATGGGTTAGAGGGTGTTATACCCGATATCACAGCAAATCGGATTCTGGACAATGAAATTTTCCCTCGTTTTAAGAATGGGGATTTCTATAATGCCCTGGATGTATCAACAGATATTTTGATTTCTTTGGCCAAAAAAGACTTTTCCTATAAAGATTATCAAAAGAAAGGAACGAAAAATTGGATGCCGTTTCTCAGCTTTATTGTATTATTTGTCATTTATATATTTTTCTCTTTCCGGCGACGTTCGTATACAATGACACGCAGAGGCCGGACCTTTTACGGAGGAGGATGGGGATGGGGAGGAGGATTCGGTGGATTTGGAGGTGGAAGCTCAGGAGGAGGATTTGGAGGCGGTAGCTTCGGTGGAGGAAGTTTTGGTGGTGGGGGAGCGGGTGGCAGGTGGTAATGAACTGGAAATTTTTGAATTAGTGTTATGATAATAAATATGAAAAAGTATTTAATTTTTACTCCTGCAATAGTATGCCTGATATCCTGTGGTACGGGCGAAAACGGGAATAACAGCGAAGCAAAAAATGCTGTCCCTGTGAAAACAGAAACTTCGGTTTTGCACAAGGAAATGGAACAGAGAGAAGCGGATGAGAAAACAAGACAACAGCCCGTTGAAAGTCCCTATAAGAACTCCAGGATTGATGTAAGTCCTTTTAAAAATAAGGATGGAAGCTGGGGGTATAGTATTGCCATTGACGGACGCACATACATTAATCAGCCAAATATTCCTCCTCTTCCCGGAAACCGGGGTTTTACTACGGCAGATAGAGCAAAAAAAACGGGTGAGTTTGTTTCCTATAAAATCCGGAATAATATCATGCCTCCCAGTGTAACGGTAGAAGAACTGGACAGTTTAAAAGTACTCAACTGATTTCAGGCTGAATTGCAGCCACTGATTTTGTCAAAGCAATAAAATCGTTGACCGATAATTGTTCCGCCCGTTTGTCAAGGATTTTGTTATTTCCCACTGCCAAACTTTTAACTCCGAATTCAGCAAGTGCGTTGCGTAAGGTCTTTCTTCTTTGATTAAATGCGGTCTTTACAACTCTGAAAAAAAGAGTTTCATCACACTCTAATTTTTCAACGTTATTTCGGGTGAGTCGTATTACTCCTGATTTTACGTGTGGGGGAGGAATAAATACCTGGGGATTTACTGTAAACAGGTATTCTATCTTGTAAAACGCCTGCATTAATACGCTGAGGATTCCGTATGTTTTATTCCCCGGAGGCGATGCAATCCGTTCCGCCACTTCTTTCTGGAACATACCTACCACTTCGGGGACCTGGTTCCTGTATTCAAGGATTTTAAAAAGTATCTGAGTGGAAATATTATAAGGAAAATTTCCAATAATTCCAGCGGGTTGTTTGGAGAAATCATGGGGAAGCCAGTCAGTTGTAAATTTTAAAAAATCCTTTTCAATAATCCTGTCTTCCAATGCAGGATAATTTTTTTTTAGAAAAGCTACGGATTCTCTGTCTACCTCAATAACAAACAAATTCAGATCTTTTTTTTTCAGAAGATGTTTGGTAAGAACTCCGGTCCCTGCGCCTACTTCAATCACTGTGCTGTAGTTGTTTTTTCCCGTTAGTGAGGCCACAATTTTTCTCGCAATATTTTCATCTTTCAGAAAGTGTTGTCCAAGATGTTTTTTAGGGGAAATAAAGTAAGGCATCAGAGAATTTGAAGTATAGTACGGAAAGCAGCAAACTTATCTTTGAATTTTTCTTTGTGCTCAAGTTGAAGTCCGGGTGCATGCTCCTGCTGATATTTGTTCAAATCATCCATGGTCCGAAACATATATTGAATAGCATACGTAATTTCCGAATCTTCTCCGGTAAGCAGTTTGCATATTTTATTCTCAATAAAAAAACCTGTACGCATAACATCGGGGATATGGGTTTCCCGCATCCATTTTAACCACTCATCCTGTATGGATTTTTCAAGGGTAACAGTCACGTTATAGATATACATGGAAATAAGAATATTCGGTAAATGTAAAGTTATTATACCTTTCTTTTGTCTTCTTCTGCCGGAAGGAGGGAGGTACAACGGTTTAATATCCCATCAGCAAGCAGATGGCATAAGCACAGACACCCTCTTCTCTGCCAACAAAACCCAGCTGTTCAGTGGTTGTTGCTTTTATGGAAATATTTTTCAGCGGGATCCGTAAAGTTTCAGCCAGTATTTTTTTCATTTCGGGTATGTAAGGAGATATCTTTGGGGATTCAAGCGTGACGGTACAATCAACATTGCCAATTTCATACCCTTCTTTTTTAAGCATCCCGGCAACCTTTTTTAATAAAACTTTACTGTCAATGCCTTTGAACTCTTCGGAGTTATTGGGAAAATGGATGCCAATGTCACCCAGATTAGCTGCTCCTAAAAATGCATCACACATTGCGTGAATCAGCGTGTCTGCATCAGAATGTCCTACGGCTCCCTTGGGATGTTCGATTTTTACTCCTCCCAGCCAGAAGTCAGTATTTTCTTTCAGTGGATGAACGTCGTAGCCAAAGCCAACCCTTATCTTCATATAATCAGCAAAAATTATTTATTATCAGCGGGCGTAGAGCTGTCCTTATCCTTAAAGGCATCAAAATCGAACAGCAGGGAAAAACGAAGTGTGTTTTGAAGCGGGTTTCGCTGTTTTGTGGGAATAAGATAAGCGAAGTCAAGACCAAATACAGTATACTTTACCCCAATACCAAGAGTAAAAAACTTTCTTCCGCCTTTTGTAGAGGGCTCATTGAAATATCCGGCACGTAAAGCAAATTGTTTTGCATACCAGTATTCGAACCCTCCTCCGATATTTATTTCATTCAATTCCTCCTGATATCCGCCCGGAGCATCGCTGAATGAACCAACAATTCCACTCACAACACCACGATTAGGATCTTTTCCTCTATCAATGATCTGGTTTCCTTGGGCATCTTTTATTGGTTGTCCCGATGCATCGGTCTTATATGTAGGAGGAGAAGGGACCAGCAGCTTATTAATGTCCGCAGCGAACTGGACTTCATTGTACTCATCTAACTGCATATGCAGCGATGATCCGAGTTTCAGGTTAATGGGAATGAAATCTTTCTCGCCCCGGTCGCTGTACGATATTTTTGCCCCTATATTCGAAATATTTGCACCAAAGCGGAGGATGGATTTTTTACCGCTGATCTCTTTTTCATCTCCCTGGTAAAATCCTGAAATATCTGCAGAAACAGAATTACCGGCATGTGTTTGTGCACCTTCGACAGGAGTGCGTCCAGTTAAATCTGAACGAATATAGCGTATTGCCCCCCCCCCTGAAAAATGATCACCGAGCTTGGTAGCATAACCGGCATCCCAGGAAAACTCATTGGGACGAAAGTGTCCTACAATGTCACCAACAATGTTTGTAAATGTAATGTCCCCTAAAGAAAAATAACGAAGTGAAGTTGCAACAACCCCATTTTTTTTCAGCTTATAGTATCCGGACAGGTATGCAAGGTTTATATCCGGAACAAGGGCTCTCAGCCAGGGAGTGTAAGAAATGGAAATGCCGGTTTGTTTTTTTACAAAAGCAAATTTGGAAGGATTCCAATGCATGGAGTTTGCATCCGCTGATGTAGCAACACCTGCATCACCCATTGCACCAGCTCTTGAATCCGGGGCTATCAGCAGAAAGGGGACCGCGGTGGTAATTGTATTGAGTTGCCCTAGCAATTGTGCAGTTGTCAATTGGCTTTGTCCAAAAACTTTTCCAGTCTCAAAATGAGGTAAGCCTCCTGTTATGCATAAGAGGAGTAAAAGCGAAATTTTAGTATGATTTAACAGAGCCATTTATATGCATTTTTCAGTTATGCAAAAAAGAACGTCAAAGATAAAAGTTTATTTCAGAATGACTAATTTTTCAAACTTTTCAGATGTTTCTCCCGAGCTGGTTCTTACTCTCAGGCGATATACATACACTCCCCTTCCTATTTTATCACCAAAATCATCCTTTCCGTTCCAATCAATGGGCTCAGACCGGAATCCTTCCATCATTACCCGCTGGTGTATGGTTTTAAGCAGTTTTCC
>Ga0315912_10000375_pt1 | contig 88809 bp, 70 predicted proteins | sample VfabasoilMG_FD_204469 | JGI IMG/M metagenome (GOLD analysis project Ga0315912, IMG submission 204469) | Garden soil microbial communities collected in Santa Monica, California, United States - V. faba soil | ecosystem: Environmental > Terrestrial > Soil > Garden | place: USA: California... | reverse complement strand
GTGTCAAGGCTTGGTCCTCGTCGGAAGGGATTCTGTTCTTGGCGGAACGCCTCCTAACCTATCAGGACCTTGCCTACTTTTCGTCAATCGCTAATTTGGACACGCCTGATATCGCACCCAAAATGCTGGACATCAGGGTGTTGACCAGAGATTGGCCCGCGGCCACGGTAGTAGCCGGAATTGTTCTGGTGAAAGGATGATTGACTTGCTCGATGATGAAGGAAAAACCTTGCGAAGTGGGGGCTGCCGCCGAATACTGTCCGAAATAACTGCCCAAGGTCACCAGGATGCTAAAGGGAACAAGAAACTTTACGGATGCCGCGAGCCAGAGACAATAGCGGATCTCCGCCCGATTGTTCCTGAAGGCCAGCACTAAAAGACCGCTAGGGGCCGCAAACAACGTGGACTGCGACAAGTGATTCGCCAATGGCTGTAACTCGTTCGGGATCATCGCCTAGCATCCTTCCTCGCCAGGTTTCGGAGCACCTTCCGCGCCTCACGGACCTCCTCCGGAGTAAGGTTTCCCGATTCAATCAGGTGCGTCATGATCGGCAACCTTTGCCCGCCAAAAAACGTCACCAATTCATCGATCATTCGATGCTGCGATGCGGTGCGGGAGATCAACGCCTCGAAAACATGCGCATTGCCGATCTTGCTCGTGCGGCGTACCGCCTTTTTGACTTCCAAGCGATAGACAACCGTCTGCACGCTTGTGTATGCGAGCCGCTCGGACTCAGGAAACGCCTCCACCAGATCGCGAATGGAGGAAGGGCCTTTGCTCCAGAGCGTCTCCATGATGCGAAGCTCCAGCTTGGTCAGTTTGGGTGATGCCATCGCAGCCCCAATCTACTACATGATGCTGTAGACCTCCAAGAGTTTATTTTCAGTGCAGGCGAAAAAATGTTTTCAGCAATAATCGAAGCTTCATTCCGGACAAATCCCGCAAGCGCGACCGGTATTTTCGCACCGCCCGTCACGCCGTGCCATTGCTCTGCGCTCATGGTCGTCTGGCCCGCGCCCGGCATCGTGGAGCTCGGTGTGAGTCTGGTAGTTGAGCAGGGAAGAATTGGAGCAGGGAATTTCACAACTCGACTTCGAACTGCGCGTGCATAACACACCCAAGTTGTCGAAGATGTCCGCTCTTTTGTCGATTGAAACAACGGTCTTTTTATCGGAGGTCGGACGCCTGAACGGCGACGCCTCTCCCTGGATGCCGCTGGTGTACGGTGTTATTTGTACATTTCCAGGCGGATGGTATGGCTTCGATGCCAATAAAGGAATCGCTAAACAGGTGATGCAGCGGTATGGCCCTAGCGGCAGGCGCCGTCAGAGGTAGAGCTGCTTCGGCCACACAGGGTTCGCGGCAGTTTGCGAAGGATGGCGGCGTGGGTGGTTACGAACCTGACGAGTGGCCAGACGCTAGAGTTGAGGAGCCAGGAGCATTTCAGGGTGTCGGGGCTGTGGGCGATGATTAGGGAACTCAGGATAGAGTGCCAATTTGCGACGCGGTAGATGCGGGCGCGGGCAGGGGTGTAGTTCGGCAGGAATGGGGCGGCGAGGTTGGCTGCTGATGCAGCGCAAAGATGCGATAGAGCCGATGCGCGGACCTACCAGCGGATGGCGGGTTGGAGTCCTAGACGTCCTTCACGCCCAGTTTCCTCAGAATCGTCGACATAAGGCACCATTTCGTCAAGCCGGATTGAAACAGGTTGAGGCCCACGAACGCTGTGAAGAGATAGAAGTACTGGTTGACCCAGTAGCCCAGCGCAAGGCTTACAACCACGAACGCTCCCGCAATCACATGTAAATAACGATCCACCGTCATAGCATTTCCCTCTTCCTGTTGAAGATATAGAACAGGACAGGCACCGTGATGCGCGAAAGCAGGAGCGATGCGATTTCTCCCGCCATCAGCGCGATCGCCAGTCCCTGAAAAATGGGGTCGAACAGAATCACCGAGGACCCTGCTACCACGGCCGCCGCCGTCAACATCATCGGGCGGAATCTCACGGCGCCGGCGTCAATAACGGCCTCGTCCAATGGCATGCCCTCACTCAACCGAAGCTCGATGAAATCCACCAAGATGATTGAGTTGCGAACCACGATGCCCGCGCCGGCGATGAAGCCAATCATGGACGTCGCCGTGAAGAATGCGTGGAGCAAGCCATGCGCGGGCAGCGTACCCACCAGCGAAAAAGGAATGGCCGCCATAATGATCAACGGAGTAAGAAACGACTGGAACCAGCCGACGACCAAACCGTAGATCAGTATCAGCACCGCGGCGAATGCGATGCCGAGATCGCGAAACACCTCATAGGTGATGTGCCACTCGCCGTCCCACTTCATGGAGTAGCGGTCCGGGTCGGAAGGAACCGCGGCCATGTGCTGTTCAATCCCATATCCCTCGGGGATTTTTATCTTATCGATCTCAGGCCCGATTTGGAGCACGGCGTACACCGGGCTCTCGATCTCGCCGGCGATGTCAGCGGTGACATAGGTTACCGGGAGGAGGTTCTTGTGATAGATGCTCTTGTCCTCGATGACCTTCTCCACATGCACGAGTTCACTGAGCGCGACCGTTCGGCCGGTGCTGCCGGCCAGCCTTAGGCCTTGCATACGATCGAGATCAGACCGAGCCGCGCGGTCCAAGCGCACGGTTAGCGACAAATCCTCCTTCTCGGCATCCTGATGCAGGAGTCCGGCTTGATATCCCGCCGAAGCTACCTGCATCGAGCGCGCGATATCGTCCTGGGAAATACCATTGAGGGCAGCTTTCTCCTTGTCCACCAGCAGGCGGAGCTTGGTTTGTTCGTCTTCGACGTACCAGTCCACATCTACAACACCGTTAGTCTTTTTGAAGATATCCCGCATTTGTTTGGCCAGCGCGATCCTCCGTTCCAGCACCGGTCCGTAAACTTCGGCGACGAGGGTTTGGAGAACCGGCGGTCCGGGCGGGACTTCGGCGACTTTGATTCGCGCTCCATAGCGTCCGGCGATGGGAAGGAGGCGCTGCCGCACTTGTTTGGCAATCTCATGACTTTGTAAGTTGCGCGCCTCCTTGCCGAGTAAGTTAACCTGAATGTCCGCCACATTCGGCCCCTGGCGCAAGTAGTAATGCCGCACCAGGCCGTTGAAGTTGTAAGGCGAAGCCGTCCCGGCATACGTCTGGACATTGACGACCTCCGGTTGTTTCTGTGTTTCCTCGCCGAGCAGTTGGACGACGCGCGCGGTTTGCTCCAGCGTCGTACCGTTCGGCATGTCGACAATGACCTGGAACTCGCTCTTGTTGTCAAAAGGGAGCATTTTGACTTTGACAAATCCCGTATAGAAGAGAGCGCAAGAGGCCAGGAGCAGGATCCCGACACCGCCAACGAAGCTCCATCGTACGACCGGCCGATGAAGCAGTGTACCCATGACGCGCCGGTAGAGGCGAGTGACAAAATCTTCGCGATCTGCTGCATGGTGAGCGTGGCCGGACTTAAGAATTCGAACGGCTGCCCAAGGGGTGACGATGAAGGCGACGAGCATGGAAAAGAGCATCGCCGCGCTGGCGCCGATCGGGATGGGCCGCATGTAGGGGCCCATCAAACCGCCCACAAAGGCCATGGGCAGGATCGCCGCGACAACGGCAAGCGTGGCGAGTATGGTGGGATTCCCGACCTCATCCACGGCTTCAATGGCAACGTCATAGGCGGGGCGGTCCTGGTTGCCGGGCATTCTCCAGTGCCGGACGATATTCTCGACCACGACGATCGCATCGTCCACCAGAATGCCGATGGAGAAGATCAGCGCGAACAGCGTGATGCGATTGAGGGTGAAGCCGTAGAGGAAGAACATCGTCAGCGTAAGGGCCAAGGTGACGGGAATCGCGGTGAACACGATGAGCGATTCGCGGAACCCCAAGGTAATCGCGATGAGAACGCTGACTGAGATAACGGCAATCAGCATGTGATAGAGCAACTCGTTGGATTTTTCTTCGGCGGTGTCCCCGTAATTTCGGGTGACGGTCATGTCGACGCCGGAAGGAATGACGGATCCGCGCAGCCGTTCCACGCGCGTGAGAACCTCTCCGGCTACGGTAACCGCATTCGTGCCTTTGCGCTTCGAAATGGCGATCGTCACTGCGGGGAGTACGCCATTGCCATCGGAAAATCGCACGTATTCGGAAGGCTCCGCGCCGCAGTCGATCACCTCGGCGACGTCACGAACGAAGATGGGCTTGCCGTTCGCGACACCGGCGACAACACTGCGAACGTCGTCAGGCGTGCGGAGGAATTCTCCCGTTTCCAAGAGGAACTGCCGGTTGTTGGCGGCAAATTGCCCGGAGGGGAGGCGCCGATTGGAGAGACCCAGCGCGCCTGTAACCTGAAGCGGCGACAGATTGTAGGCAGCGAGCTTCGATTGATTTAAGGTGATCTGAATTTCCCGGCGTTGCCCGCCGATGAGCGCCACCGCCGAAACATCCGGAGTTTGCTTAATGATGTCGTCCACTTGAGCCGCCACGCGGCGCAGCTCAAAATCCCCATAGCGCTTACTGGAAAACGTCAGCGCCAGGATGGGTACATCGTCGATCGAGCGCGGCTTGACCATAGGCGGGGAAGCGCCGGGAGGAATCAGGTTCAGGTTGGCGGCCAACTTCTGGTTCAACCGCACGATGCTCTTTTCCTCGTCCTCGCCGACCGTGAAGCGCACGATGACGGTGGACATACCGGGGCTGGAAGTGGAATAGAGATACTCTACGCCCGGAATCTCCCACAGCAGTTTTTCCATCGGCTTTGTGACGCGTTCTTCGACCTCGCGCGACGAAGAGCCCGGCATTTGAACGAACACATCCACCATCGGGACGACGATCTGCGGCTCTTCTTCGCGGGGCAGTTTCCAAACGGCAAACGCACCGAGCAGTATGGAACCAGCGATCAACAGGGGAGTCAGCTTGGAGCCGATCCAAGCCTGCGCAAACCTCCCGGACGGACCGAGTTTGCGTTCCTGATTCACGGCAGGACCTCGACACTCGCTCCGTCCGACAGATCCCTGGGAACCGGGACGATGATGCTGTCGCCCGCGCTGATGCCCGAGAGCACCTCCACCTGATCCTGGGTTCGTTGGCCTATCGTAATCAGGCGTGTCCGGGCGATGCGGTTTTCTATCACGAAGACGGACTGTAACTGACCGCGCTCGATGACCGCGGATGCGGGAATCACAACGGTCGACCGGCTACCCTGTGGGAAGAGAGCCCTTCCAAACATCCCGGGGCGGAGGGACGCGACTGCCGGCAGGTCCAGTTTCACGGTGGCGGAACGGGATGCCGCATCCACGCCGGGTACGATTTCCGAAACGCGGGCGTCGATCGTCCGGCCAATGCCATCCAAAGTTACCGGAACCGTTTGGCCCACGCGAATGGCAGGTAATCGCGACTCTTCGACAGACGCTTCCAACCGGTAGGAGCCGTCGCGCTCGATGGTGAGCAGCGGAGTACCGGGGACCGCCAAAATACCTGGCTCGACCGATTTCGCCGTGATCTGACCCGAAAACGGAGCGGTGATGGCGGCATATGCGCGAGTCACCTGCGTCGCTTTGACATCCTGCTGCACACGAGCGGCCTGCGCGTCCAATTGCGCGCGTCTGGCCTTTGCCATGCTGTAGGCCGATTGCGCGGACTTTAGTTTGGCCGCCGCCTCATCGAATTCCTGATTCGAGATTGACCGCTTGTTGAAGAGATCCTGCATGCGGTTGAAAGTGCTCTGCGCGAGGTCCAGGTTCGACTTTACGCCGGCAATGGCGCTGTCGGCTTCCGGGATAGCACTTCGGACCTCTTCGAGCGCCGCTTCGGCCCGGCGCGTATTGACGTCCAGATCGCGGGTATCCAGGGTAACCAGCCGTTGGCCGGCTTGCACGTGGTCTCCCGTTTGCACATTTACTTCGGAGACGTAGCCCATTATTTTCGCGGCGATGTCCGCGGTGGTTCTGGCACGAACCGTGCCGCTGGCTTCGTATATGGACGGCCACTGGCGTTCGCTCGCGGCTACAACCTTTGCGACAATCGCGGGCGCGGGCGCCGCCTGTTTGTTTTCGCGAGGGGCTTGGCGGCAACCGGAGATGAACAGCGCCACCGGCACGAAATAAAGAATCCACTTCATCGAGTCCTCTCATTCACCGCTGCGCTGTCGGCGGCCAGCGTGCCCGCAGCCAGTTCCAACCGAACGGCGGCCACACGCTGATCGTGGATCGCGACCAGGTGGCGGGTCCGCGCTTCCAGGAGCGCCGTTTCCGTGCGGAGCAGGTCGGTTATGTTGCTGATCCCGGCCTGATACCGGTTCTGCGTGATTCGCAGACTTTCCTCCGCTTCGGCGACCGAAGCCCTGGCTACTTCAATTCGCTGCGAAGCCGCATTCAAATGGGCGTAAGCGCGGCGAACCTGGAGCCGGATGGCCGAACTGGCACGCGCCTCTTCGGCGATAGTCTTGTGGACGGCAAACTTGTTTTCCTCGATCCTAGCCTTGTCGCTGAAGCCGTTGAACAGGGTCCAACGCAAGCCGATCGATACAAGCCAGTTGTCTCCGGCCCGGGTGACGAAGCGCTGCCGATCGGCTTCGTATGCGCCGTGCAGGTACACCTGGGGCAATCGGGCACTCCGGGCAGTCGCGGCCTGAGACTCAGCCAAGCTGATTGCGAGCTTGGCCTGGCGCGCCTCGGGGCGCTGCTCGAGCGCTGTAGTCTCTCGCGCCTGCAACGCGATTTCGGGAAGTTCCAGGGGCACCAACCGGCTGGTGAGTGTATGCGAAGTGTCCAATGGAAGGCCGATGGCGTCGTTTAATGCGGCGCGAGCCACGTCAACCTCCGCTTGGCGGCGGATCTGCAACTCTCGTACGTTCGCTAAATGCACACGAATCGACAACACGTCGACATCGGTGGACATGCCGGCGGCGCGAATGTTTTGGGCTCGCTCCAGGTCTGCTTCCGCCGACTTGATCGACTGGGCGGTGGCGCTCAACTGATCGGCACTCAGGAGCGAGCCGTAGTAGGCGGCAACGACGCCGGCGATGACCTCCGTTTGCGTACGCCTTTCGTCTTCCTTGGTCAGGTCCTTGGCCAGTTCGGCGGATCGTACCGCTTGCTTGGTCTGGCCCGCGCCATAAAGCGTCTGGTCGACAGTGATACGTGATTGAAAATTGTTGAGGAAATCCGGATTGTTCAGGGATTCAATCGCAAAATTTTGCGCTCCGAACTCGCCTTGCGACAGCAGGGAGCCAAATACGAAGACGGGATTGTTGCTTCGAGTCCAGGATTCGGAGTAGTTGACCTTGGGAAGCAGGCCACTGCGGGCTTGGGTGATCCGTGTTTGTGTGGCGTTTCGCTCGGCTGCGGAGGCTTCCAGGGATTTGTTACGGCTCAGCGCCAGCAGGACTGCGTCCTTTAACGAAATCGCATCCTGCGCTCCGGCAGAGACGGCGGCAAGCAATAGCGCTTTTAGGAGTTTTTTCATCGGCTCTGACGAAGGAGGTGCAGTTGGCGGCCAAAGGTGACAAGACTTTTGCAAGAAATGAAACTGGTAACCGTCCGATGTTCACAAAACCTCGTGTCACCTTTTCCGGCGCGTTGCATCTCACTATCCGGGAGCATCCCAATGCAAGGTGACTGAAGCCGTTCCGTTACAATCGAAACTGTGCCAGGCGAGGACCAGGACAACGAAGTTGAGCTGGCACGCCGATTGCTGGCGGGAGATGCGCAGGCATTCGAATGCTTCGTGGAACACTTCAGCGCCAAGATCTTTCACTACAGTTGGATGATGTGCGGAGTCCGCGAGGACGCCGAGGAAGTGGCACAAGAGACCTTGCTCAAAGTTTTCGAGAGTAGCGAGCAATTGCGGGAACCGGAAAAGGTTCGTTCCTGGGTGTTCCGCATCGCCAAGAATGCCTGTCTTTCGAAGCGGCGCAAGAGCATCTTCGCTCCTTCCCGGGAACTATCGCTCGATGAATTAATGCCGGCAAAACGTCAGGATGGCGAAGGGGTGCAAATCGAGATCGCCGATTGGTCCCTGTTGCCCGAAGGGCAGGCGATCCGGGGGGAGATGAACGCGTTGTTAGAGAGGGCGATTCGGGAGTTGCCCGAGATCTACCGGTCCGTCATATTGATGAGAGATATCGAGGAACTCACGACGTTGGAAACGGCCGAGATTCTCGAGGTCAGCCCGGACACGATAAAGACCCGTCTGCATCGGGCGCGGTTGGCGGTCCGTCTGACAATCGACAAGTATTTGCGCGGCGAGGGGAATGGGGAGGCAAGGATTCGTGGCGCCGCATGTGCATGACGAAAGGTGCAGCAGCGTATTCGCGCTTCTTTCCGAATACCTGGATCTGGAACTGCCACCGGAGGCGTGTGAGGAAATCGAAGCGCATATGGCCGGGTGCGCGCCCTGCATTGCATTCGCCGAAAGCCTGCGCAAGACGGTAGCTTTGTGTAAGCAGTACGAGCCGGCCGAGCCGCCTTCGCCGGTCCGCGAAGAAGCCAGATTAGAACTCTGGAACGCCTATAACCGAATGATTGCCGAACGCCATAAGACAGGTGACCTGGAAGGCAAACGCCACTAGAGGTAGAGCTGTTTGGGCCACTGATTTTGCGGCAGTTTGCGGCGGATGGCGGCGCGGGTGATTTCGGTCCAGATTAGTGGCCAGAGGCTGGAACTGAAGAGCCAGGAGGATTTCAAGCCGTCGGGGCCGAGGGCTATGACGAGGGAAGCGAGGATAGCGGCCCATTTTGCGACGCGGTAGATGCGGGCGCGGGCCGGGGTGTAGATCGGCAGGAATGGGGCGGCGAGGGCGGTTCCCGTTCCTATTGCCGCCGCCAGAAGGATGCGGGCGGCGGTTGGGTTATTGGTTGTCGCGGCCAGCAGGACGGCGACGGCCGGGATGGCGATTAAAAGGTCTTTGAGCCATGGGCGCGCGCAGACGGCCGTGGCTTCCCAATTGCCTTCGCCCAGGAGTCTGGCTTCAGAGGCTGTGAGAAGGACGCGGCGGTATTGGCAGTTTACCGTCTTGGCGTCGCCGAGGGACTGGAGGGCTATGCTTTCGGCTTCTTCGGGTGCGGAGCCGGAATGGATAGCATTTTCGCGCGCCTCTTCGTAGTGGTGGAGGATTTCGGCGCGAACTTTCGCGGCGGAGTCTTTCGCCAGAGATCGTGTGGCCCGGCGGAGCCAAAGGTTTAGTTCGGACATGGGTTATGCCTCCCCGAGTATGAGCGTTACGGCGCGTGAGATCTCGCGCCATTCGGTGCGGTCTTTGGCGAGGGCGCGGCGGCCGGCTTCGGTGATGCTGTAGCTGCGGCGTGTGCGGCCCTTTTCCGTTTCCTCAAAAGACGCAATGAGCCCTTCGGTTTCGAGCTTGTGAAGGGCGGGGTAGAGGGTGCCTTCCTTGAAGTCAAGCACGCCTTGGGAGCGCTCTTTGATGCGCTGGGCGATGCGGTAGCCGTGACTGGGGCCGTTATCCAAGGCTTCCAGGATCAACGCGGGCAGAGCGCCTTTGAAGTTCATCCAATACCTCGTAATCCTATGCATAGAATATGTACGGAGTGCGCCGGTGTCAAGTGGATAATTCAACCTTACAAAGTTTTCAAAAACGCGATGAGCGCGGCTTTGTCGTCGTTCGCGAGGTTGAGCCCGAACTCATGCCCCGGCACGGCGCGGGTCTTGACGCGGTAGCCCTTGAACCCTGATGGTACGTAGTTGTCCGAGAGCCGAGCCGGATCGAACCACTCTTCGAGAGTTGACACAGCCCCGTCGTGTCCGTATAAGCCGCGATACCAAACACCCTTCAAGGATGGAACTTTATAGAACCCTGTGCCCTTTCGCGTCTTTAGCGCGAGATTGGGATCTGTACCCACCGAAATGGTCAGGATGTCCTGGCGAAGCGGGTGATTTTCCGCGGGTTTGAACCCGCTCGCCAATGTCAGCTTGTTGTTTGTGTAGAGCGGCGGCGTATGGCAAAAAGAACATCCGGAGTTGGAGAATACGGCCTCGCCACGCGCGGTCAGTCCGTTCTTAGGATTTGGATTCGGAGGCGGCTGGAGAGAATAAATGTACTGCGCCAGAGCGTACAAAAGCTCGTCCGGCCAATGGAAGAACATTTTGCGTTGGCGGCGTGTCAGCATTTGATGCTTGCCGAAATCCAGGCTGTCACAGCACTCTACCAGCGCCGCGTATCGCATCAGATCGCCGATATCGCGGTGTTTGTGGGTGGCGGTGTGATCGATGTACTTCTGATCGCGGATGCCGATGAGGTCGGGTACTTTTGTCAGGAAGAATGGACTGCCGTTGGTGCGATCGGTGGCGCCGGGCGGTTGGGAAGCGAAGAGTTCCCCGATCTCTTTGTCCGGCATCGTCTTCAGACTTTCATGGATGTCACCACGAATCCATGGAACGCCGTACGCGCGGAACAGTGCCATCTGCAGCGTGTCGCCGGGGAACGAATTGCGAGTCGCCGCCGTTACCAGCCTGTCGATCAGCGTATCGGTCGTGCTACGTGTAAATCCCGGTCCGTCCAAAACCGTGCCATCGTCCAGGTTCCTGGTGTGACACGAGGCACATGCGGCGGCCCCGAGGGCAATTCCTTTCGGAGTAATCACCCAACGATAAACCGCCATGGTGCCGTCCGCGCGCTGGACCATACGATCCTTGTTCTCGCGAAAGTGTTTTGACGAACGGGCGAGGGCGATCGTATCGGCATCGTACACGCGCAGGGCAGGCACGTCGAGCCCTTCCCACAAGATCCTGCCCGCGGCGACCCAGTTGAACGATGGCCCGATATTCTTCGTGTTGAGTATCGGTTCCGGCTTTTTCTTTTTGAGCGATTCCCAATAACCGGGCGGCTCGCGGTCGGGATGATAGACGGGATAGGTCCGGTAATTATCTACGGGAGTTGCGTAATATTCCTTCTCTGAGAAGAAGCCTCCGCGCAGCCCTTCGTGAGCCAAGGACACCGGCCAATCGGACAGGGCCTGCGAGTCCCAGGTCCGAGGAACTCCCTGCGGGCCCTGGGCGGCTAGAGATGGAGCCAGCAGCAGCGCCAGGATGGCGAGAACGGAAGTCCTTGAGGAACGTTGTGAAGAAGGCAAGGAATGCCTCGCAGCCGGCAAGAATTTGGTAGGAATCGTAACATATTCCCGCGGTACCCCAACCTCTAAGCTTGCGGATACTCGACTTCGGGTTTCAGTTCGCCCTTTTCCAGGTGCCGGATCACGGTGGCGTATTCGGCTGCATGGCGGTCGTGCGTGACCATGATGATGGTCTTGCCGAAGTCCTTGTTGAGTTTGCGGAGCATCACCATGACGTCCTTGGCGGATTGGGCGTCGAGGTTGCCGGTGGGTTCGTCGGCGATGAGGATGTCGGGGTCGGTGGCGATGGCGCGGGCGATGGCGACACGCTGTTCCTGACCGCCGGAGAGCTGGCGGGGGAAATGTGTGAGGCGGTCGCCGAGACCGACGAGTTTGAGGGCGGTTTCGGCCTGTTTGATGCGTTCAGCGGATTTGAGGTTGGTAAGTTTGAGGGGGAGTTCGACGTTTTCGAGGGCGGTGAGAACGGGGATGAGGTTGAACTGCTGGAAGATGAAGCCGATATGGCGGTTGCGCCAGCGGGCGAGTTCGGCGTCACTGAGGGTGGAAAGGTCTTCACCCAGGACCGCGATTTTGCCGGAAGTGGCGCGGTCCATAGCGGCGACCAAATGCATCAGGGTGGATTTGCCGGAGCCGGAAGGGCCCATGAGCGCGACGAACTCCCCCTTCTTCACCTCGAAATCGCAGTTGTCGAGGGCGTGAACTTCGAACTCTTCGCGCTTATAGATCTTCATTAGCTTTTTAGCTTCAATTACAACATCGCTCATGATTTAGTCCTCACGGGGTCACCATTCTTGAGGTCGGCAGGGGGATCGAGGATGAGGGTCTCGCCGCCGCTGAGTCCTTCGACTTTGAGGCCGGCAGAATTTTCGCCTTTGGGGCGGATGATTCGTTTCTGGGCGGCGCCGGATTCGATGACCCAGACGGCGCCGTTGCGGACGGCCGATTTGGGGATCACGACGGTAGGAAGCCCGGCGGGTGCGCCACTAATCGTTTCGGGTTTCTTGTCGTCCTGGAACTGAACGGTGGCGTTCATTTCGGGGCGGAGGTAGTCGTCGGGATTGAGGATTTTCACCTTGACCTGGACGGTGGCCTTTTGACGGTTGGCCTCGGGGGAGATTTCGGTGATGGCGCCGTTGTATTTGCGGTCGGGGTACGCGTCGGTGAAGACGACGGCTTTCTGGCCGAAGTGGAGTTTGGCGAAGTCGGATTGGTTGATGTCGAGCTCGACTTCGATGTCGTTGAGGTCGGCGAGGGAGACGACGAAGCCTTTGGGGCCGCCGGCGCCGGAGAAACCGGTGGTGACGAACTCGCCTTTTTCGACATTGCGCTGGAGGATAGTGCCGGAGACCGGGGCGCGGATGACGGTGTTGCTCATCTGGGTTTGGGCATATTCGACGCGGCCCTGGGCTTCGTGGATACTGCCTTCGATGGCGGCGATGGCCTCTTTGCGGGGCCCGAGTTTGGCGAGTTCGAGAGTTCGTTCGAGGCTCTTTACGCGGTTGTCGAAGCCGTCCATGCGGGCGACGGCATCGTCGAGGGACTGTTTGGAAACCACGCCGCCATCGACGAGTTTTCGGGTGCGTTCGAGGCTGATGGAGGCGTTGAGGCGATCGGCTTTGGCTTGTTCAAGGTCTGCCTGGGCGCGTTGTATCTCTTCGGGGCGGGAGCCGTTTTTAGCTTCGGCGAGGCGGGCGGTGAGAGATTCCAGTTGACCGATAGCGGTGTTGAGACTGGCGCGGTACTCTTCGTCTTCGAGGCGAACGATGGTTTGCCCTTCCTTAACACGGTCGCCTTTGTTGACGCCGATCCAGGAGACGCGGCCGACGACTTTGGAGGCGACTTCGATTTTATGGGCGGCGACGATGTAGCCGGTGGCGTCGAGGACACTGCCGGCAGCACTGCTGGCCGCTGAGCCGGGTTCGACGGGGGCGGGGACCTGCTGGGTGGCGAGCTCTCTAGGGGTATTGAGGGCTTTGTAGACGACGCGGCCGGCACCGAGCAGAACGAAGAGCGTTACACCGGCGATGATCCATTTCGTCGTCCAGGAACTCTTTTTTGTTGTGCGGCCGCGGTCAATTTTTAGGCTTTTGAGTTCTTCGTCCATGCGTATGGGTTAGATGTCTCTGAGTGCCGCGAGGATCTGCTTGCGGGCGGCGGCCGCGGCGGGTAGCAGACCGCCGATGGCGCCCATAAACAGGGCGAATAGAATCCCGGAGATCATAATGTCCGGCGTGATTTTGAAGCTGAAGGCGACTTCTGAGAACGTCACCATGCTGCCGATACCGGTCGTGAAGCCGTTTAGCGGCAAGACTAACAAGCAGCCAATAATTCCCCCAAGTAGAGCTAGCACAAGGCTTTCCAGGAAAAAGCTCAACAAGATACTGAACCGGGAGAAGCCCAGGACGCGGAGGGTACCGATTTCGCGGGAGCGGCGAGCGACGGCGGCGTACATGGTATTCATGGCGGCGAAAGAACTGCCGACCGCCATGACGATGGCGATGAAAATACCGAGAAATTGGATGGGCGCGGCGGAGCTGGACTGTTGTTCGTAGTAAAGGTTTTCGGTGATGGCGGAGAGGCTCAGGCGTTGGTCGTCCTTCAGAGTTTTGATGAAGGGATCGACGTTAGAGACGGGGTCCACGCGGACGAGGGCGGAGCTGAGAACTTCGCAGCGGTTGTTGTCGGCGCAGAGTTGGTCGAGATCGCCCCAGATTTCGCTATTGGCAGCGGAGTCTCCTGCGTCGAAGACGCCGACGACCCGCCAGGCGCTGCGGCCGAAGTGGAGATCCTTACCGAGCTGGGCTTCGGGGTTTCTCTTGGCGACGTTCCTACCGACGGTGACTTCGCGTTTGCCGGCTTCAAACCAGCGGCCTTCGGCGACGCGGATAGCGGGCCGCAGCTTCAAGCCGGGATCGGGTTTGAGACCGCGAACCGAGATGTTGATACCGGAATCGTAGTCGACGCTTTCCAGCAGGATGGTGGAGACCATTTCGAGCGATACGAGCGGCTGACCGGCTTCGTCGCGTTTGATGCCGGGGCGTAGTTTGAGGTCCTGGAACTGGGCGCGGGTGAAGTTGCTGGAGAGTTCGGAATCGGCGCCCTGGCGCATGACGATGACGTTACCCTGGACGCCGGTGCTGGAGAATGCGTTATTGAGGCCGGTTACAAGGGCGAGGATGGAGAGCAGGACGGCGACGGTGAGCCCGATGCCGAGAGCGGTCATGAGGGTGGTGGTGCGGCGGACCCACAGGTTGCGGAGGTTGTAGCTGAAGGGAAGCTTCATGCGGGTTAGCCGGAGTATCGCATGGCGTCGACGATGTTGGTCCGGGAGGCGCCGAATGCGGGGACGATGGCGGCGACGGTGCCCATGATCATGGCGGCGGCGATGACGGAGGCCCACATCCACGGGACCAGCGACATGCCTTCGAGATTGGCCATGCCGCCGGAGGCGCTGGCGATGCCGCTGCACAGGACCGAAGCGATAACGCAACCGAGGAAGCCGCCGAGCAGAGAGATGACGGTTGCTTCGCCGAGGATCATACCCATGACCTCGCCGTTTGTGAAGCCAAGGGTTTTGAGGATGCCGACCTCGCGGACGCGCTCGCGAACGCTCATTGCGATGGTGTTGCCGCAAACCAGAAGAATGGTGAATGTAATGGCGGCGGAGATGGCGAAGAGATAGAGCTTAACGTTGCCGAGGAAGCTGACGAAGCTGGCGGCGAAGGCGCTCTCTGTTTCGGTTTTGGTTTGGGCATCGGCGTTGCGAAACAGGGCATCGACCTGGCGGGCTATGGCCGGGCCGTCCTCGGCCGATTGAGCCAGGATCAGGTAGGTACCGACGCGATCACGCCGGCCTTCGGGGAGGCTTTTCCAGAGATAATCGATGTTGAACCACATGAGCTCTTCGTTCTTATCCATGTCGAAGAGACCGCGGACGTTGAACTCGAGGTCGACGGGAAAGATGTCACCTTTGAGCGTGATTTTGTCGCCAACTTTGATGTTGTATTTGTTGGCGAGGTCGCGGCCGAGGACGGTACCGGCGCGATCGGCGAGGAAAGCTTTCTTCTCGTCTTCGGAGATGCGCAAGTCGGGGTAGACTTTGAAAAGTTCGGCCGGTTCGCAGGCGAAACGGGCGAAGAAGTTCTTGGGCTCCTTGTAAACGCCGCCGAACCATTGATAGGCCATGACGGTGTCGACACCGGGCACCTGGCGGATTCGGGCGCCATAGCTGACGGGCATGGGCTGCGTGAGGGAGACGCGGTTGCGGGTTACGAGGCGGCGGGAGCCCGCGGGACTGGTGTCGGGGGAGTGGAAGAGGGCGACGTAGATGGCCAACAGGACCCCGAGGAGGCAGAAAGAGGCGGCGATGCTAGCGATGGTCAGCAGGCTACGACGGCGGTTGCGGGTCGCGTTTTTCCAGACAAGCGCGATATATCGGCCCATTTTGTCTATGAGTCCCTTTCATAGATTCTGTCATGGATTCGGGCTATGCGTTTTCTTTACTGGGGGACGGTTCGGCGGCGCCGGCGGAGAAGCCGATGAGACCCGTAAGCGAGTTTGTGTCCGGTGTGGGGATGCGCCGAGGATGGGTATGCCGGTGCTGGGCGATTTGAAGCGCGGCGGCGGCATCGACGGGGCGCGAGAAGTAGTAGCCCTGGCCGAACTGGCAACCCAGGGTGAGGAGATAGGTCCAATGGGCGGCGGTTTCGACGCCTTCGGCGACGATGCTGATGCCAAGGTTTCCGGCGAGGGCGGCGATGGAATCGATCATCTTATGGCTGTCGAACTCCTGGTCAAGGGCCTGGACGAAACTGCGGTCGATTTTGAGGGTATCGAAGGGGAGTTGATTGAGCTGCCCGAGGCAGGAGTAGCCGGTGCCGAAGTCGTCCACTTCGAGGGCGACTCCCAAGGTGGAGAGTTGTTTGAGAATTTCCTGAGCGATTTCGGGATCTTCGGCGAGCATGCTTTCGGTTACTTCGAGATGGAGACGTTGGGGCTTGAGGCCCGTTTCTTTGAGAACGGCGGCGACTTCGGACGCCAGAGACGGGTCGGTAAATTGGCGAGCGGAGAGGTTGACGGACATGGATAGATCGCGGCAGGCGGGGTGTTCGCTCCACCTGGCGAGTTGGCGGCAGCCTTCGCGGAGGACCCAGCGGCCGAGAGGAAGGATAATTCCGTTATCTTCGGCAATGGGGATGAAGTCAATGGGCGGGATCAAGCCGCGCACCGGATGGACCCAACGGACGAGAGCTTCGAAGCCGGCGAGCCGGCCGGAACGGAGATCGACCTGGGGCTGGAAGTGCAGGATGAATTCGTGGTTTTCGACGGCGCGACGAAGGTCGGTATCCAGGCCCAGGCGGGCAACGGCGCGGGCGTGCATACTGCTGTCGAAGACGGCGTAGCGGCCGCGTCCGGCGGCTTTGGCGTGGTACATCGCGGTATCGGCGTCGCGGAGGAGACTTTCGGGAGAGGAGGCGGCCGCGGTGCTGTGGGCGATGCCGATGCTGGTACTGACGAATACCAGCGAGCCGTCGAGATGGAACGGGGGCTCCATGGAGGAGATGACGGCCCTTGCGAGCTGAACGGGTATTTCCGGGGACTGCTCGGAGTCAACGAGGACGACGAACTCATCGCCGCCGAGTCGGGCGACGAGGCCATCGGCTAAGGAGATCGACTGCAGGGCTGCTGAGAGCCGGTGGGAGACGCCGAGGAGCAGATGGTCGCCTTTGAGATGGCCGAGACTGTCGTTGACGAATTTGAAGCGGTCGAGGTCGAGGAAGAGGACGGCGAATTGGCGAGCGGTGTCTTCGCGGAGTCGATCATTCCAGTTGTCGAGGACCTCCAGGAGAGACAGGCGGTTGGGGAGGCCGGTGAGAGGGTCGGCGAGTTTGCCGGAGGTGATGTCGGTTTTCGAGCCGGCGATGCGAAGGGCGCGGCCGTCGGGGCCACGGACGGCGGCGCCGGAGACGAGAATCCAGCGCCAAGTGCCGTCGGCATGGCGCATGCGGTGTTCGGCTTCGAAGAGTTCGGGACCGGATTGGATGTAGCCTTCGATGGTGGAGCGGATGCCGGCGGCGTCGGTGGAGTGGATGCGTGAGTACCAGTCGTCGATGGAGTGGAGTTCTTCGGATTCGGCGAGACCGAACATCTGTTTCCAGCGCGGGGCATAGTAGACGGCGCCGGTTCGGAGATCCCAATCCCAGATGCCGTTATTGCTCCCGCGGACGGCAAGGGTGTAGCGTTCCTGGGCCTCGAGCATGGCCTGTTCGGCTAGTTTTTTCCCGGTGATATCGCGGGCGATAGCCTGGAACCCGAAGGGGAAGCGGCCGGCGCCCGGGAGAAGTTGGGTGCTCTGGCCGATCCAGCAGGTAGCACCATTGGGGCCGGTGATGGAGTACTCGAAATAGATTGATTTTGTTTGGCTGCGGACCTGGTTTCGGATGAGCGAGCGGACTTCGGCGCGGCAGGCGGGATCGATGATTTGCAACATGCCGCGGCCGGTGCAATCGATGGATTCGTCGCCGGCGACTAGGAGGGCGAAGGCGGAGTTATGGTAGGAAATGCGGCCAAGCGGGCCGGTGCGGAAGATGATGTCGCCGTAGTTTTCGACGACCTGGCGATGGCGGGATTCGTTTTCGGCGAGTTGGGCTCTGAGGGTGGCGACTTTGGCGTCGAGTTCCTGATAGGAATCGCGCAGGCGCTGACTGAGATTGTGAAATTCCTGATAAATCCGCACGACTTCGCCGGCCGAACCGGTAGGAATGGGTGCAGGAAGACAAGGCGCGTCAAGTTGATAGTTCCGCATAGCCTGGGCGAGATCGACGATGGGTTGGGCGATTCGTCTGGCGAGGAGGCGGGCCATAATCCATGCGATGACGAGGATGACGGCGAGAATGAGGAGCGTGCGGGCGTTGACAATGGCCAGACGATGGATTTCCAGGTAATTTTCGACGCCTTCGGAGACGCGCAGGGCAGTTTCGCGGAGATGTTCGCCGGCTTCGGCGCGCAAGCGATTCCCCAGGATTCGTGTTCCGAAATAGGAGACAGCGAGGACCGGCACCACTGCCAGCGCGAGGAAGCGCGAGAACAGCAGGGTACTGAAGCCAGGTTGAGACCAACTGAGTTTCGGCATCGGCAACCGGGGACAAGATTGTCCGCACGGGAGCCTTATCGGCCAAATCTCAATGAGTATGCGCGTTATCTATTTGGGAGCGGCGACCTGGCGGCGCTGGGCCTGATAGCGCTGCCAAATGCGAGGCTCGACGTGCTGCTGGAGGTAGGTTTCGTATTCCTTGACGAGGGCTGGGTCGGTGGGGCGGCCGTAGATTTCGGTGGACTTGAATTTGCCTTCGTCGAACTTTTTCTTGGTCCATTCGTCGTGGACGTGGGTGATTTCGGCTTCGTCGACGATGTCCTGGACTAGATGAGGCGGGATGAAGTACACGCCTTCGCGGTCGCCGAGGACGACGTCACCGGGAAGTACGGTGGCGCGGCCGATGCGGACCGGGACGTTGATGCCGGTGACCATGACGTTGTTGATGGCCGCGGGAACGCCGGTGCGGTAGTAGCCGCCCATGCCGGTGGGAACGATGCCGTTGAGGTCCCGAACGGCGCCGTCAATGACGAAGCCGGTGCCGGTGGTTTTCCAGATGTAGTAGGCGAGGTTGTCGCCGACGATGCCGCCGGCGTTGGCGTTAGCGAAGGCGTCGACGACGAAGACATCGCCTTTTTGCAGCATGTCGATGGCGGTCTGGTGGGAGAGACGGGCGCCGTTGTGGCTGGCGCGCCACTTTTCCTGATCGATGTCGGCGACGTCGGGGCGGGACGGCATTAGCTGCAGGGTCATGGCGCGGCCGACGAGGTTCTTGGAAGGATTGACGATCTGGAAGCCGTCGACGTACTGGTTGGGATAGCCTTTGCGAATGATGGAAAGGACCTCTTCGGAGGACATGGCGCGGAGCTTTTCGAGCAGGGCATCGGGGACTTTGGGGCGGCCGTCGGGGAAGCGCTCGAAGGGGTTCTGCTTTGTATATTGCAGAAGCTGCTCTTTGGTGAGCGCGTTGACCTGGGCGAAGGCGGATATGGCGGCGAGAGCGAGGAGGGCGGTTTTCATTTGCCCCTATGTTATAAGAGCGCGGTGGACCGCGCGAGCGATGGCGGCCGCGCCGGGAGTGTCGCCATGAACGCAGATGGTATGGACATTTCCCGCACGGGCGAATTGAAGGGCTTGTTGGGCGGCTTCGGCGGGGTCGGTGATCAGGGCGTTGGATTGGGTGCGGGAGACGAGGGTGCCTTCGGGGGTGTAGCGGCGATCGGCAAAGGCTTCGGCGGCGATGGGGAAGCCTTCGTTGGCGAAGACGTCGAGCATGGGTGAGTTAGCGAGGCCGACCAGAGTGATTTGTTTGGAGAAACGGGCGGCGCCGCGAGCGATGGCCTGGGCTAACGCAGTGTCGTGGACGGCTTGATTGTAGAGGGCGCCGTGGGGTTTGACGTGGCGAATTTCGCTGGTGAATTGGGCGAGCGCGAGGATCTGTTCGTAGACGGTTTGGGCAACGGCTTCGGGGGTCATGTTGAGAGCGAGGCGGCCGAAATTGGCCGGATCGGGATAGCCGGGGTGCGCGCCAATTTCCAGGTTGTATTTTTGGGACTGGGCGATGGAAAGGCGCATAGTATCGGGGGTGCCGGCGTGGCCGCCGCAGGCGATGTTGACGGCGGTGAGGTGCTGCAGGAGCGCCTCCTGGGTGCCGTCGGCAATGTGTTCGGGGATCTCTCCGATGTCGGCGTTGATGTGGATCATAGCTGGTTGAGGAGCTCCTCCTGGAGACGGAGGGCGGTTTGGGCTTCGAGGTTGGTGACGAGCTGGAAGCGGATTTTGTCGCGGGGACGGAGTTGGGCGGTGCTGGGGATATCGGCCGTTATGACGTTGGCGATTTTGGGATAGCCGCCTGTGGTTTGCTGGTCGACGAAGAGGATGATGGGCTGGCCGTTGGCGGGGACCTGGATGGCGCCCAATGGGACGCCTTCGGTTGCCATTTGGCCCTGTTGCGATGTGGGGACGGCTGGGCCTTCCAGGCGGATGCCCATGCGATTGGAGTCCGTTGAGACGGTGAATTCGGCGCTGTAGAAAGCTGTTTCGTCGAACTGCGCGGCTTGGGGGCCGCGTGTTACGCGGAGAGTTTTCTGGTAGGCAGTTAGCGCAGCGGGGACGGGTTTTGCGATTGGTTTGCCTTGGGGGGCGTTGATGGCCAGGGCGTCGCCCTTTTTGAGCGGCGGCGGCCCGAGGCCGCTGAGGATGTGCGCAGAGGCACTGCCGGCTGTTAGCGGGACGGCGATGCCGCCTTGAATGCAGAGGTAGCAGCGGGCTCCGGTTTCGAGCGGGCCGATGCGGAGGGTGCCGCCTGGATTGATCTCGATGAGTTGGTACACGGGGTGAGCTGCGGGACGGGCGCCGGTGAGGACTATCTGTGCGCCATCGGGAAATTCGAAAGAGCCGCCGAGCAGGGTCATTTCCAGTGCGGGTGTGTTATCGGGATTGCCGAGGAGACGGTTGCCAATGCGGAGGGCGAGGGGATCGGCGGCGCCTGCACGGGATACGCCTTGTACGCCGTGACGGGAGCGGCCGAGGTCCTGGACCGTGGTGAACATGCCCGGCGACTGGACCACGATTGTCATTGGGGGATGAACCGGACGTGGTCGCCGGGTTGGAAGAGGCTCATGGGTGTGTTGGCGGGGTTGAAGAGTTCCACGGATGTGTGGCCAATGAGTTGCCAGCCGCCGGGAGTGGACAGGGGATAAATGCCAGTCTGGTCGCCGGCAATGCCGAGGCTTCCGGCGGGGACGATTTTGCGGGGGGATGGGAGGCGAGGTGTGTGGAGAGTCGCTGGCAGGCCGGCGAGATAGGCGAAGCCGGGAACGAATCCGAGGAAGGCTACGGTGTATTGGGCCGAGGCATGGAGCTCGATTACCCTTTCGCGGGTGAGGTTGTGGAGAGCGGCGACGCTGTCAAGATCGGGGCCGTTGTAGTGGATGGGTACTTCATGCCTGCGCGGCTGATGGGAGGGGGCGGAGGCGGTGAGCGATGCGGCCTGCTCGATGGCTTCATGCGTGGTGGTGAAGGGATTGAAGACGATGAGCACGGATTGATAGGCGGGGTGGAGGTTCACGACGCCGGGGATGCGGGCGAGAGCCTCCAGGTCCGTGTTCGACGGCGGGACGTCGAGGAATAGAGATTGGTCGCTGGCGTAGCGAAACATCGATTCATGGTACGCCGAGACCGGATTTTTTGAAATATTGCAGGCAAGTCTGCTGTCCGCGCTGCCAGCGAATCCGCATTCTATAGGGAGAATTGGATAGGGTAGAATCGAGACCAATGTCCCTGTCTTCGGGAACCCGATTAGGACCCTACGAGATCCTTTCCTCCCTAGGCGCGGGGGGCATGGGCGAAGTCTACAAGGCCAAAGATACCCGACTCGACCGCCTCGTCGCCGTCAAAGTTTCCCACGATGAAGTCTCTGACCGGTTCGCCCGCGAAGCCCGGGCGGTCGCCGCCTTGAATCACCCCAATATCCTTGCCCTATTCGATACGGGCGCCAACTATTTCGTCACCGAACTCGTCGATGGCGAATCGCTCCGAAATATCAACCTAACTCCCCGCCGCGCCATCGAGACGGCCATCCAGATCGCCGACGGCCTCGCCGCCGCCCACGCTGTCGGCATCGCGCACCGCGACCTGAAGCCGGACAACGTCATGCTCACCAAGGACGGCCGCGCGAAGATACTCGACTTCGGACTGGCCCGCCAAACAGCCCAGCCCACCGACCCCAATGATGCCACTCGCACCCTCCCCGGCACCATTATGGGTACCGCCGGCTACATGTCCCCCGAGCAGGTCCGAGGTCTGGATGCCGACGCCCGTTCCGACATCTTCAGCTTCGGCGCGTTGCTCTACGAACTTCTGGCCGGGCGGCGAGCCTTCAGCGGCGACACGGCGCCCGAATTGATGACCGCGATCCTCAAGCAGGATCCCCCCGAACTCCCCGCCGCAATCCCCGTGCAGTGGCGGGAAGTTGTCCGTCATTGTTTGGAAAAAGAGCCTGCCGCCCGTTTCCAATCCGCTAAAGACCTCAGCTTCGCCCTTCGTTCCCTTCTGCTTGCGTCGGACTCCAACAGTTCCCATCAACCTCTCCCCGCCGTTAAGCCATCCCGCCCATGGCTCACTTATGCCCTCTGCGCCGCCGCCATCCTCTCCGGTCTCATTGTCTGGTTCTTGAAACCAGCAACTCCCCTCGACCTATCCAACTACCGCCTTACGTCCTTTGCCAGCGAGGCATTCGCGGAACGCGATCCCGCATGGTCTCCCGACGGAAAGACCATCGCCTACACCGCCAACGGCCAGATCTTCACCCGCCGTATCGACTCCCCCACGCCGGACCAACTCACCCGCGAATCCGGGCAGTGCCGGGACCCTTTCTGGTCGAAAGCCGGTGACCGTATCTTCTTTGGCAAGGCCACCGGCATCTGGTCCGTCGCCGCCCTGGGTGGCGCCGCGCGGATGGAGATCGACGGCTACGAGGCGGCCGCTCTGGCCTCCGACGGTAGTTCCGCCGTTGTCGCACGCTCAGACGAGATCGCCTTCGGGAGACTTGGCACTGCCGCTTGGACGCCCTATAAAAAGCCACCTTTTCATCAACCCTTTCGTTCTCGATATCTGAAGTTTTCTCCGGACTCGACGAAGGTGGCCATACAGTTCTCGCCGGTGAACAGCGCCAATGGCGGCGAGGTTTGGGTGGTTCCCTTTCCCCCGGACAAAGGGGAACCCAAGCGGATCTTCTCTGCGGTAGAGCAGGGAAATTCCACACGAGGATTCGACTGGATGCCGGATAGCCGGAATCTGGTGATCGCTCTTGTGCGAGCCGACCTTTCGTCTGGGCAACTCTATCTTGGCGATTCCGTTTCCGGATCCTTGCGCCAACTGACGGCCGGTTTCGACGGCGTAAGCACGCCCGCCATCTCCCCCGGCGGGCGGAGAATCGCTTTCACCCAACAGACTAACGACAGCGATCTGGTTGAGATCGCGCTTGATGGTTCGGCGATCCGTCCCCTTCTTGCCACATCCCGCGACGAATCGGATGGTTTTTGGCTGCCCAACGGACGGGAGTTTGCCTATCTCAGCCGCGCGAATGGTATTCAGGAACCATGGATTCGAAATGTGGAGGATGGGCGCGCCCGCCCGTTGCTTCCGAATGCCGCTGCCGTTCTTCCGAGCGGATCTTTCAATGATTTGGTATTAGCGCCCGACGGGGATCGCATGACCCTCGGCGTTAACGCAATCGAACACACCATTTGGGCGCTTCGTGCTCGCGGCGGCGCCGCGGTTCGCCTCGACCCTGAGAACCGGGATCATCACGGTGCATCCTGGTCTCCAGACGGCAATTGGATCTCGTTCGCCAGGGTCTTGCCGAAATGTGAACTCGTGAAAGTCCCTGCCGGCGGTGGCACGCCAGTCGTGATCGCCGAGTGCACCGCGCGCGGGCCAACCCAAACCGTCTGGTCCCCAACCGGCGAATGGATCGCCTGGTCGGCGGAAACCCTCACGCTCATTTCTCCAGACGGCAAACAAAAAAAGAAACTGGCCAACATCCGCCGGGAAATTTTCTTCTCTCCTGATGGAAACACGCTGCATTCGGTTTATTACAGTCCACCCGAGAAAAAGATGCTCGTCGAGGCCTTCGACGTGCGGAACGGAACTTCGCGCATCATCGGCCGCTTTGACGCGGCTCCTCAAACTGCGTCCGCCGACGGCGGGCGGGCCGGATTGTATCGATTCAGTCTCCACCCTGATGGTAAACGCCTCATTGCCACTCAACGCCGGTCCAACTCCGACATCGTGCTTCTCGACGGCTTCTAAGTCGATTCATGGTACGCCGAGGCGGTAGACTCTTGGAATCATGCGAGCGATCCTTTCCCTGATATTGGCGGTGCCGCTGCTGGCGCTGGAGCGGCCGGGCGTTGAATTCAAGGTGTTTCAGTTTCCGGCGGATCAGATCCCGCGGATCGATGGGAAGACCGACGACTGGGCTTCGGTGCCGGCGACTTACGCAATTGGGATCGACCAGTTGAAGGACACGGTGAACAATACGCCGATGGATCGCAAGGATCTGGATGTGACGGTGAAAGTGGGTTGGGTGAAGGGGATGAACCGGCTGTATTTCCTGTATGAGGCTTCGGATAATTATTGGGATTTCCGGCACAGGGATCTGCACAACGACATCTTCGAACTGGTGGTGGATGGCGACCTTTCCGGCGGGCCGTTCATCAAGCAGATGCATCCCGTGAAAGAGTACGATCCGAAGGACGCGCACTTCGCTTTTCATGGAGTCCATGCGCAGAACTACCACATCTTCACTCCGGCCGATGGGAAGGACTGGACGATGGTTTGGGGCTGCCAGCCTTGGATCAAGAGTTTGCCGTACGCGAATGCGGCATATCAGTACAATTTCAAGCCCGGCGAGAGTGGAAAACTGGTGCTCGAGTTCTTTATTACGCCGTTCGACTATGCGGCTTATGAGGGGCCGGAGCGTTCGGTGGAGAGTAAGCTGTGGGAAAACAAGGTGATCGGAATGTCGTGGTCGGTGTTGGACTATGACGATGAAAAGGGGACGAAATACAGAGGATTTTGGAATCTTTCGCACAAGACGTCGATGTATGGGAATGCGTCCGATCTGGTGGCGTTCCGGCTGATGCCGATCGAAGCGGGGCGGCGGAAAGCGGTGGAGGCGGATTGGATTTTTACGGTCGTCGATATGGACCGGCGGCTGGTGGCGTTTAAGGATGGGAGCTATGGGCCGGTGACTTCGTGGCTCTGGGACTTTGGCGACGGCAAGACGGCGACGGCCCAGCATCCGCAGCACACCTATGAGAAGTCCGGCGAGTATGTCGTTACCCTTACTGTTGATGGGCCGAAAGGGAAGGACAGGAGGACGAAAGTATGGGACGTCGTGTTGCGGTAGCGCTGATGGCTGCAATGGCTTTAATGGGGCAGTTGAAGAAGGGTGATCCCGAAGCGGTGGGAATGGACCGGCAGAGGCTGGCGCGGGCGGCGGCATTGCTTTCCGAAGAGGTGAAGTCCGGGCGTGTGTCGGCGGCGTCGATTATCGTGGTGAAGAATTCGACCGTCGTGCTGCATGAGGGGTTCGGCGCCAAGCCGGATGCGGTTTATTTGCTGGCGTCGATTTCGAAACCTGTGAACGCGGTAGGGCTGATGGTGCTGGTAGAGCGGGGATTGGTGTCGCTGGACGATCCGGCATCGCGATACTTGCCGGAGTTGAAGGGGGAGGACCGGGAGCGGATTCGCGTACGGGACCTTTTGTCGCATACTTCGGGGCTGCCGGATATGTTGCCGCAGAATACGGAACTGCGAAGGGCGCATGCTCCTTTGAGCGAATTTGTGAAGGGTGCGTTGACGACCCCGCTGCTATACAAGCCGCGAACCGATTTCGCTTATCAGAGCATGGGGACGCTGCTGGCCGGTGAGATTGTCGAACGGATCTCGGGGCAGAAACTGCGGGAGTTTCAGAAGAGGGAGATCTTCGATGTACTGGGGATGAAGGACTCCTCGCTGGGAATGGGCGGGCGGAAGTTATCGGATACGGTCTTATGCCAGACGGGGACGGGTCCGGATGTAGAACGTTTCGGGCCGAATTCGGCTTATTGGCGGGATATGGGGCATCCCTGGGGCGGGATGCATTCGACGGTCACCGACCTGGCGGTGCTGCTGCAGACGTTTCTGAATGGCGGGCAGTTCAATGGGAGGCGACTGTTGAGCCCGTTGACTGTGGCGCGAATGACGAGCGATCAGAATGGGCCGCTGCAGAAACCCTGGGGACTGGGATGGGGATTGGCGACAAGCCCGGTGTGGGTCTATTGCGGGGACCTGGTTTCGCCGCGCGCGTTTGGCCATTCGGGGGCGACGGGAACAGTAGCGTGGGCCGATCCGGAGAGCCAACTGGCTACGGTGATTCTGACCACGCGGGCATCGTCGGAGGACGGCGGGCGGCTGCTGCGAACGGTGTCGAACGCCGTGGCCGCGTCGGTGGTCAAGTAGCGCTTATTCCTCGTAAGGGAACTTGCGGATCATTGAGAGACAGGCCGAAAGCGCCGTCAGCCGGTTGTTTCCCCATCCGATGGGGACGACGGGGGCGGTCTTCTGGTAGAGCTGCTGATCGGCACGCGCAACGAACTTCATGGTGGGTTCCTGCGGCGTCTCGTACTCGTAGACGGCGATTCGGATTTCCTTATCGCCGTTGGCGGTTTTCTTGATCACCGAGAAAAACTCAAGCTTGGCGAGTTGCTCCTCGGGATCTTGTTGTGCGAATGACCAGTCTGACAATCAATAATCTCCAGGCTTCTATGGTAGCCATTTGCGCCGGAGGGCGCAGAGGGCGAGGCCACCGGCGCCGAGAAGCCATGTGGCCGGTTCGGGTGTGTCTAAAACGCCGTCGATGGAAGTGGAAGTTGATTCCAACGGCACCCGATCCCAGCAAAGGCAGGAGTCTAATGAAGAGAACGTCTGGCTGGTATAGCCGTCTTTGAAGGCAACGGTGAAGGCGATTTCGACGGCGCCTCGGATAATGAAGCTCGCGGGAATGATACTATCCGCGTTGATCCGGCAAACGAGTCCGGGGATGGGGCACGTACGGTCTTCGTCGATATCGGCGGCGTAACCGAAAGTGATACCGTCGGTGAAATTGGTAAACGACCAGGAGATGGTTCGATTTCCCAATGGACCCTCGCCCAAATCGGCGCTGGTTTGAGTAGCGCCGGCGCCGCCGTCGTTCGTCGCATAAGCGCCCCAGGTAACGAAGCCGGGCGCGCCAGAGGCTAAATCGTAGAACATTCCCGGGCCCAGAGTCACAGATAGGTCGGTGACGGTCAATTGCCCGTCGGTGGCGACCAGTATGGTCTAGCGCCGGGTGAGTTCGACCATTGTACGAAAGCCGAGAGAATCGGGCAGTTCGTAGCGGCTGACGACCTCTACGGCGATCTGGCGTTTGCGGGCTTCGGGGGCGGCTTCGGCGATCTCCTGATCGATGTCGGGGCCTTTGTAGAGGATTACGCGCGCTCCGAATTTCAAGGCGGAGGCAAAGAAGAGGAGCGTTTTGTGAAGAGGGGCGATGGCGCGTCCGGTGACGATGTCGCACGGATGGCGGTGGATCCATTCTTCGACGCGGTTGGGGAAGACGCGGACGTTAGGGAGGGCAAGTTCGGTGACAACCGACTCGACGAAGCGCGCTTTTTTCTGGGTGGCGTCGAGGAGAGAGAAGTTGGTTTGGGGGAGGACGAGGGAAAGGGGGATGCCGGGAAAGCCGGGTCCGGTGCCGGCGTCGACGATGTGGGAAGCGTCGGCGAAGAGGCGCCAGGGGAGAACGGAGTCGAGGACGTGTTTGATGGCGGCTTCGCGGGGATCGAGGATACGAGTAAGGTTCATGACCTTATTGGTCTCGACGATCAGGTCGAGATGGCGGGCCGCCTTGTCGATCAGGTTTTCGCGGTTGGGGATGTCGTTTGGGAGGAGGCTGGAGAGCTCGGCGGCGAAGGACACTACTCCATATTGGCACTCGTCTGTGTTTGCAAGTAAGCTCGTTGGGATGGGCAGGCTGTGGTTATTGGGAATTTTGACGGGTGTGAGTTGGGCACAGACTGTGCCGGGATTAGTGGGGCGATTTGAAGATGGGATAACGAAGGCGGCGTTTGTGGCGCGGTCGCCGAACTTCTATCTGGAGCAGGGCGAGTCCATACATCCATGGCTGGGGCCGGTGTTTCGGGGGCAATGGGAGGGTTCGCTGCAAGTGCTGGCTGCGGGGGATTATGAGTTCAACCGAGCGGTGCGGATTGATGGAGTGGAGGGAACGCAGCACAAGCTGAAGGCGGGGATGCACGGGTTCGAATTGGCATTCGCCCGGACGGCTGGGGCGGACGCGCAACTGAGACTGGAATGGCGGGCCGCCGGGTTCAACTGGGAGCCAGTGCCGCGGTCGGCGTTCTTTCATGCGAAGGCTGATGCGGCGCCGGCCGCGGAGGAAGAAGGGCGGCGGCTGGTGGCCGAGGCAGGCTGTGGACACTGCCATACGACGGTGGCGCCATCTCGGCGGGCTCCGCCGTTGGAGGGAATCGGGTCGAGGACGAATGGGAACTGGCTGTTTGCGTTTTTGCGGCGTCATGCGGTGGTTTCGATAAACGAGCAGCAGGCGGCCGATTTGACGGCGCATTTGGTGTCGCAGAGGGGTGTGACCGCGGTAAAAGCCCGAAAAGCGAACGAGGTGGCCATTGGGAAGGGCGGGGAACTGTTCGGAACGATGGGGTGCGTGATGTGCCATCCGTCGGGATCTATGCCCGCGATGGGATCGAAGTATACGCTGGCGGTGCTGACGGCGCACTTGCTGGAAGGGCACCGGCCTTCGATGCTTCTGGATGACGAAGACGCGACGGCGATTGCGGCGTATTTGACGCGGTCGACCGATGCGTCGTTTGAAGGGGCGGTACCCGCGGGAGCTTCGGCAACGGGAACGAAGTTAATGGAGTCGATGCGGTGCGTGGGCTGTCATCTGCAGGGCGGATCGATGCGGCCGCTGCGGGATGCCGAGTGCCGCGTGGTGCGGACGGCGTGGACCGAAGGCCAGAAGACCAGTGTGAGAGCGTATTTGCGGGGACCGGCGGTCAAGTCGGCTGCACCTGTGTTTACGGCGGCGCAGGAATTGGAAAGGCGGCAGTGTACGGCATGCCATAAGCCGGGTTCGGAGGCGCCTGAGCTGGACGGAGTGGGGGAGAAGTTGAAGACGGATTGGATTGGCCAGGTGCTGTGGGGGAAACAGCGGATCCGGCATGGGCGGGAATTGCGGATGCCGCATTACGAGGAGGCTGAACTGAGTTCCCTGGCCGAGGGGCTGGCGAAGTTGGAAGGGCTGGCTGCGGGGGATGGTGTGCCGCCGCCGGCGTTTAACGACGCGGTGCGGCAAACGGGTGTGGGGATGTTGGGAACCAATATCAAGAAACAAGGGATGGCTTGCATCGGCTGCCACGACTGGGGCGCGAATAAAGCGTTGGGCGAAGAAGGGCCGCAGTTGCTGAATGCGGCGGAGCGGCTTCGGTTCGACTGGTATGTTCGCTGGATGCGGAATCCGGCGCGAATTCTGTCCGGTACGTCTATGCCGAATTACTTCGGGGCGATGCCGGCGGAGCGGGCAATGCCCAGGATTCATGCGCTGTGGGCGGCGATGGAGATGGGGGAAAAGGCTCCGGTGCCGGATGGATTCCGTGTGAGCGACCTGGAGGTTACCAGCGAAGCGAAACCTGTTGTGGGGAAGGAGCCGGTGGTGATCCGATGGGATATGCCGGAGGCGACGCCGGCTGCCATTGCGGTGGGGTTGCCAGGCGGGTTGTCGTATTGCTTTGATGCGGGCAAAAGTCAGTTGTTGTACGCATGGCGCGGCGGTTTTCTGGACCTGAGCGGAACGCTGCTGCGGAAGACCGATGAGAAGAAATTGACTCCGACGGCGGCACTCGTGGGGACGGTTTTCTGGCGAGCGCCGGTGGAGGGCGGGTCGCGGAAGTTTAAAGGATATCGGTTGGTAGGCGGGGTGCCGGAGTTCCGCTACCTGGTGGATGGCGTGGAAGTCCGGGAGATATTGGAGCCGGTGGATGGCGGGATCCGGCGGCGGCGCACGACGGAAGGGAAGCCGGTGGTGGAGGAACTATTACGATGAGGGCGGTGTTCGCGGGTTTTGCAGCCGTCTGCGTATGGGCGCAGGCGCCGTTGGAGAGCTATCGCGTGGAGAATGTGCCACTGCCGCGCGATATTGCGCCGGAGGTGGCGGGAGTGGCGTTCGGGCAAGACGGAAAGCTGGCGGTGACGTTCCGGCGCGGGTATCTGTATTTGCTCGATACGAAGACCGGGCGATGGCAGAAGTTTGCGGAAGGGCTGCAGTCGCCTCTTGGAGTGATGGCCGGTGACAAGACCGGAGAGTATTTTGTTGCGCATCTTCCGGAATTGACCCGAGTAGCAGATACGGATGGCGATGGAAAAGCCGATCTGTATGAGACCGTGGCCGACGGATGGGGCATTTCGGGGAACTACCATGAGTTTCTCTACGGGCCGGTGCGGGACAAGGCGGGGAACTTTTATCTTTCGCTGGGGCTGTCGTCCAATGGCGGCGAGCCGCGGATGCCGGTTCGCGGCGAGTTTACGTCTAAGGGGCGGCAGGCCAAGGAGCAGAAAGAGGGACTGGTGGGGAAGGTGGGGCACTACTCGCCGACCACTTACCGGGGGTGTTCGCTGAAGATTACGCCGGCTGGCGCCGTGGAACTCGTGTCGTGCGGATTCCGGCAGCCGAACGGATTGGGGTTCAATGCGGAAGGTGACCTGTTTGCCACGGATAATCAGGGCGATTGGGTGGGAACGTCGCCGCTGCATCACGTAACGCCCGGAGCGTTTCATGGGCATCCGGCGTCGTTGAACTGGGCGCCGTGGTTTGCCGGGCGAGATCCCGTGGAGACGCCGGTGGCGGAGCTGGACAAGCTGCGGAAGATGCCGGCGATTCAATTTCCGCAGAATGATATGGGCGGATCGGTGACGCAGCCGCTGCTGGATACCACGGGCGGTGCGTTTGGGCCGTATGCGGGGCAGATGCTGGTGGCCGAATGGACCTATCCTCGTATTCTGCGGGCGGATCTGGAGAAAGTGGGCGGGGAGTATCAGGGCGCAGCATTCATCTTCTACGAAGGCAACGGGCTGCGCGCGGGGAATAACCGCATTGCTCTATCGCCCGATGGAAAAAGCCTTTATACGGCCCAAACCTCGCGGATCTGGGGCACCAGCGAGGGGCTGCAGCGGATTGTCTACAACGGCAAGCCGCCGATGGACATCCTGCACATGCGGCTGCTGAAGGACGGGTTCGAGCTGGAGTTTACAAAACCTGTGGACGCGGCGACGGCGCGGGAAGGCGCGGCTTATTCGATGACGAGTTACTACTACAAATATCACTTGACTTATGGATCGCCGAAGACGGATGTGCAGCCGGAGTTAGTAAGTAAAGTGGACGTTTCAGCGGATGGGAAAAAAGCGCGGCTGACGGTGCCGGGGCTGCGAACGCGCCGCATTTACGAGCTGCGGCCGAAAGGAATCCGGGCCGCCGACGGCACGCCGCTTTGTACAACCGAGGCGGCGTATACGTTGAACCGGCTACGGGAATGATATGATCGCGGCCATGATAGACAGTTCCAGACGCCGGTTTTTTATGGGAGCCGCGGCCGCCGCTTCCGCGATGCGAGTGATGGGAGCCAATGAGCGGGTGAACATCGCGCTGATTGGGCTGGGCGGGCGCGGATCGGATCACTTGGGAATCTATTCGCGGCTGGCGGAGGCTCGCGTGGCGGGTCTTTGCGACGTGAATCAGGCGGCGCGGGAAAAGTCGCAGGCGACGCTGTTGAAGAACACGGGCGAAAAGGCCAAAGAGTTTGAGGACATGCGCGAGGTGTTCGCCGACGGCACCGTCGAAGCGGTTTCAATCGCCACACCGAATCACTGGCATGCGCTGGCGGCGATCTGGGCGATGAAGGCGGGGAAGGATGTCTACGGCGAGAAGCCGGCCTGCTACAACATTTACGAAGGCCAGAAGATGGTGCAGGTAGCCCGGGAAACCAAGCGCATGCTTCAGATCGGATCGCAGCACCGGTCGAATCCGATGAAGATCCGGGCGATGGCGGCGCTGAAGGGCGGGTTGATTGGAAAGGTTTATCAGGCGAAGGGACTTTGCTACAAGCGGCGGGCGTCGATCGGGCGGAAGCCGGACATTCCGACGCCTCCGGGAATTAACTGGGAAATGTTCCTGGGACCGGCGCCGCTGCGGCCATTCAATGAGCTGCGGTTCCGGTATAACTGGCATTGGTTTTGGGATACGGGCAATGGGGATATCGGCAATCAGGGTGTGCATGAGCTTGGCGTCGCTCGATGGGGAATGGGGGAACCGGAGTGGCCCAAGAGCGTCAATGCGCATGGCGGCAAGTTCGCCTATGACGACGATCAGGAGACCCCGAATACGCTAACGGCCAATTTCGATTTTGGTGGACGAGAACTGGTGTTTGAAGTTCGCGGATTGCTGACCGGAGCTGAGGGAGCGATGCCTCCCAGGCGGCGGCAGGGTCCGGCGGCGCCCGAAGCGACCGCGCCCAAAGGAGCGGCGCCATTAAACATCATGGTGGGCAATCTGTTCTACGGGACCGAAGGCTGGGCGGCGATGAGCGACGCCGGATTCCAGGCATTCAAAGGCGATAGCAACGAACTGGTGATGGAGGAGAAGCCGGAGCGCGGTCCGAATGCCGAACCCACGGGACTGCACATGCAGAATTTCCTGGCGGCGGTGAAATCGCGGAAGCACCAGGATCTGCATGATGAGATCGGCATCGCCTATTTGAGCGCGTCGATGTGTCACCTGGCCAACATCAGCTACCGGGTGGGCCGGAAGCTGACGCTGCAGAACGGACCGAAATTTGTGAACGATCCGGAAGCGACGAAGCTGTTGACGCGAGACTATCGGAAGCCCTACGTCGTCTAAATTTTCAGGAACAGTTTTCGGCGGTACATCCACCACAGAATCAGCCAGTAGGTGAGCAGGATCAGGGTGCCGTGAAAAGGCGTGAGGCTGGCAGGGAAGTGAATCTTTAACGAGCTTCCAATGAAGTCCTCGAATAGGTGCGCAATGAGATACGCCGCGATGGAGTTCATCCCGATGACGATCAGCGGGAAGGCCCATTTGCGGTAGTTTCTCTCTTCGATAACCCAGTGGAAGGCGGCGGTGAACCAGAAGCAGATGCCGCCGCTGAAGAGGACCCACGCGGGAGTCCAAATTCGCTTGACGATGGGGCAGAGTCCGGTGATGTGGAGCAGCAAACCCGCTGCAATCGCGACGGCTCCGGCGATCAGGAACTTCGATAATTTGACGGATTCGCGGAGCCAGCGGCCCGCGATGAGGCCGAGGATCATGGTGCCCAAGGTAGGAATGAAGCTGAGCGTCAGATAGCCGCCGCGGTTGGCTTCGAACGGTTTCACTCGCGGGAAGAGGTTCAAAAACCAGACGTCGAAAAAGTGGCCGAGATTGTGGTTCTTGGCCCAAGGATCGGGCACGGGATAAAGGAACCACGCGAGCCAGTACCCGGCCAGGATTACGCCGAGCGCAGCCCACGCCCACTTTGGGGGGCGCCAGCCGAGCAAGAAGAGAAACGGATAGCCAAGGCCGATTTGGGTGAGCGTGTCTTCGAATGTGTAGTTGGTTTGCGGGCTGTGCGTGGAGCGGAGAAAAATGCCGAGAGCGATGAGGACGAACGAGCGCCACAGGGCGTGGAGGAAGAGATTCGTTTGGCTTCCCCCTTTGGCAAGGCGGGCGGCGATGGAGTACGGCAAAGCGGCGCCGACCAGAAACGAGAACGACGGTTGAATCAGGTCGTGCAGAGAGGCGCCGGTCCATTCGACGTGGGTCTGTTGATAGGCGAGAAAGGCCCAGAAACCGCTGTCGGGGAACGCCTGGGCAACCTTGGACAGCCTGAGCACTTCGGCCATCATGAGCAGCATGACGAAGCCGCGGTAGGCGTCCAGGGATTGCAGCCGATTCATTTCGCGAGTTCTTTCAGCATCAGCTCGACGGCCTGCGGCGAGATCATGTGCTTGGGCGCGTCGTCGTCGATAACGAGGCGGAAGCTGCCCGTGTTACCCAGAGCCTGCTGGACTCGTTTTTCGTAGATGCGCATCGCGGGCTCGAAGTCGTTGCCTCGATGTTGGGCCTCGCCAAAGCAGCAGTTGTCGCGGCGATTGAGAATTTGAACCTGCTTGCGGCCCTTTCCGTGCGCGCCCATGAAGTAAAGATCCTGGTAGCCGGCGAGGCGATAGAACTCGTCGAGGTACTGTTCCTTGTCCCCGATCGACGCACCTGTCCGGAGGTAGAGCGGGATGGATCCGGCCACCGGGAAGCTGGTGCGAATGGAGGGGTCGATGGCGGCCATTAGCGTCGTGGTCCAGCCGCCGCCGGACAGGCCGACCATGTGGATTTCCTTGTATTTGGGCCTTAGGGCGTTGAGGCTCACGACCAAATGCTCGAGAAAGAACTTCAGGCCGTTGCCGCTCGATAACTTCAGATCGAAGAGGGCAGCGTGGGGAACCGTCTGGCAGTCGCCGGCGCGCATGTGGGGCATGTCGGCCTGCAATACGGCGTAACCGGCTTTGAGGAAGGCTTCGGTAGCGTGATCGAGCCCGGCGCCGTCGGTAAAGGAGCAGGAGTGCCCGTGCTGCAGAATAATGAGCTTGTCGGTCTTCTGCTTGGGCCGGATGTGGCGGGTGGCGTTCTCCTGGCCGGCTTCCATGCGGATGGTGAGCGTTTCGGTTTGGCCGTTGATTGTGCTGGCGGGCTTGGCAGTGGGCAGACCGGCCGGGCCAAAGATGAAGTCGATGATCGCTTTGCGCTTGGCCGCGACGGTAGCATCGGTGACGGTGATAGCGGAATCATTGACGAGTACCGGCGGGGGGAGAGTCAAAACTCGAGCGATAACCGGAGCAAGCCCATCGGCCATCCACTGGAAGCCGAGGTCGTTCGGATGGCCGCCGTCGACGAGGCCGTCCAATTGATTGGGGCTCAGCAACGAATAGCCCTCGACGAGCGTGAGCTTCTTGTCGCCGGCCGTGATGTGGCGATTCACGACTTCGCGGATGTGCTGGCGGTACTGCTCGTTCCTTGGGCTATTGGCGGCGTTGGCGATGGGCGTGATTGCGATGATTGGCGTGTTCGGATGCTTGTTCCGAACGGTTTTGAGAAAGGGTTCGTAGACTTCTTTGAGCGATTCCAGGTTCGGGTTGTTCTGGGAGAAGTCGAGTACGAAGAGCGAGGCGTCAATTTCGGCGGTGAGGCCAGCCATCACGGGTTCGCCTTTCCCATTGCCGGAGAAGCCGAGGTTCACGTGATCGAGGTTGAGTTGCCGGCCGATGATGGCTTGATACGTCATGCCGGCGCGGCTGGCGCAGCCTCCTTGCGTGATGGAAGTGCCGTAGTAGACGACCGGTTTGGAATTGGAGAACCGGCGCGGTTTCTCCACGGTTGCGCCTTCGTCGAGGCCGATGCCGATCACTTTCGCCGGCGCGTAGATCGGGAGATAGAGCGTGATCTCCCGCGCCTGCTTCGGAAGGTCGGCGAAGTAAACGTGTTCAATGGTCTTTCCGGCAGTGGCGTCCCGGGGGGCGACGGCGGTGGAACGGTAGACGCCGTCAACGTAAAGGTCGATGCCCGTCTGTCCAAAGGCGTGCATGTTCTGCATGTTCGAGGGGCCGCGGTATTCGACGCGGATGGCGACGCTGGTGGAGTCGGTGCGGAAGCGGATGCGGCCGCCAGTGGGATCGAGGCCGAGGTTCCAGACCGGCTTGGGAATTTGGGATTCTAGCCGGCGCGGCAGGCGGATCAGTTCGCCGTTGTTTTCGGCGAGCCACGGAAGCCCGTTGATTGTGAACTTCGAGTCGAGCGGCGTGAGCCATGTAAGAGCGGCGAGGAGGAAGAAGGCGGGTGTCATAGGCGTTTCTACAGTTGATCGATAGAATATCGCAGCACGCCCGCGGTGCTCTTCGCCGCTGGCTTGGCGGGACCGATATGGGCCCCGCGCGAAACGTGCGCCAAGTCCATCCAACGTTTAATCCTTGGGATGGGAGCGGGAGCAATGCCGACGGGGATTTCGCCAACGACTAGAGAGATTTCAAAGCCATTGGAGTCGCGCCAGTACCGCAAATCGGGCCGGTCTCCAGCATGGACAGCGTTGCGGAAAAGTTCCGATACGACGCGGCTTTCGAAGCATTCGCTTTCGAGGAAATGCAGTTTAGGACTCCGGATGAGGCGGCGGTTAAATTGCGTTTCGGCAGGCGGCAAACGGATGGTTTGAAAACAGGCGTCGAGAACGGCAAGCCAGCGTGTGACAGTGCGGTGGGAGACATTGCAGTCGTTGGCGATGGTCTGCTGATCCAGGATCCCGGCGCTCCTGTTTCGCGCCGACTGCAGGAAGTTTTCGAAACGGTCCATGTCTCGCACGCCGTCGAGGTCGCGCACATCGTGTTCGATAAAGCTTCGTCTGACCGGCCATGGCGGGAAGGGGAGGGTCGCGGGTTCATGCGAGGGAACGAAGCGGCCGAGCATCTCGAGCGGGAGCGCCGCGCGCCGTTCCCGTTCGGCGAGGGTGGGATGGTGAAGTTCGAGCGTTTCGACGGGCAGGCGGAGGCGCCGGGAACTGGCGATTATCACGGGGCCGGTCAGGTAGGGGAACAACTCGGGAGCGCGATGGACATCGTCAATAATCGACTGGCCGCGCAGTCGGCCGAGGAAGGCGGCGGGATCCTGGCGGGCGCGGGCCCGATCGGCGGCGTGGTCCAACGAAATGTATGTGTGGCCGGGGAATTCGCGTTCCAGAAGCGTGGTTTTTCCGGCTGAACGCGGGCCTTGCAGCAGGACGGGCTCGCCTTGCTGAACGGCGCGGTGGAGCGGGATAGCCAGATGGCGATGGAGCATGGAATAGCCGCTTAATAAAATGATATTACATATCTCATTTCAGCTTGTCCGCAAACAGTACCGCCCGTTCCTTGCCCGCCGCCGCGTCCGGTCCATAGCCTGAAGGAAGACTATGTCAATCAAAATTGCCCCCTCAAAGGGGAAACTCGGAATCTTGACTCCAGGGATCGGCGCCGTCGCCACCACGTTCATGGCCGGCGTGGAGGCGGTGAAGAAGGGGCTTGGGGAGCCCGTGGGGTCGTTGACCCAATTGGGCACGGTTCGGCTCGGCAAACGCACCGATAACCGCACGCCGAAAATCAAAGACTTCGTGCCTCTGGCGGGGTTGAATCAACTCGTCTTCGGCGGCTGGGACATCTTCGAGGACAACGCCTACGAGGCGGCGGTGAACGCCCGTGTTCTGGAGCCGGAACTGCTTCGCAAGATCAAGCCGGGACTGCAGAAGATCAAGCCGATGAAGGCGGTGTTCGATAAGAACTACGTCAAGCGGATCGATGGTCCGAATGTGAAGACCAAGGGCTCGTTGATGGACAAGGCCCAGGCGCTGATGGACGACATGAAGACGTTCAAAAAGACCAACGGCTGCGACCGGCTGGTGACGATCTGGTGCGGATCGACGGAAGTGTTTCATAAGCCGGCGAAGGTGCACCAGACGCTCGCTACGTTCGAACAGGCGATGGCCAAGAACGATCCGGATATCGCTCCCAGCCAGGTTTACGCCTACGCATCGCTGATGTCCGGAGTGCCATTCGCCAACGGTGCGCCGAACCTGACCCATGACATTCCGGCGCTCCTGACCTTGGCGCGCGACCGCGAGATCGCGGTTTGCGGCAAAGACTTCAAGACCGGGCAGACGTATATGAAGACGTTGCTGGCGCCGGGATTGAAGGCGCGGATGCTGGGCTGCAGCGGATGGTTCTCAACGAACATTCTGGGCAACCGGGATGGGGAAGTGCTGGAGGATCCGGGCTCATTCAAGTCGAAAGAAGAGACGAAGCTGAGCGTGCTGGATCAGATCCTGCAGCCGAACCTGTATCCGGAGCTCTACAAAGATCTGTTCCACTCGGTGAAGATCAACTACTATCCGCCGCGCGGGGACCAGAAGGAGGGCTGGGACAACATCGATATCTTCGGCTGGCTGGGCTATCCGATGCAGATCAAGATCGATTTTCTATGCCGGGATTCGATTCTGGCTGCGCCGCTGGTGCTGGATCTGGTGCTGTTCCTGGACCTGGCGCAGCGTGCCGGGATGAAGGGTGTACAGGAGTGGCTGAGCTTCTATTTCAAGGCTCCGATGACCGCGCCTGGCCTCTATCCCGAGCACGACGTTTTCATTCAGTTGATGAAGCTGAAGAACACGCTGCGTTGGATGCGGGGTGAAGATCTGATCACGCACCTCGGTCTGGAGTATTACGACTAACGCGGGAGTGTAAAGCGTTAGCGCGCGAGCGCAAAACGATGGATGGGCTCGAGATTGTCGATTTCATCGACCTTTCGGCCCATCTTCCAGGCGTATTGGCGACATTCGATTTTGCCTGCCGTGAAATCGATGACGGTGAAGCCGTTGTTTTCCAATGGCGCCAAAGTCTCCTTGACCTGACAGCCGGTGGCGATTAGCGGAGGCGTCCCGCGAGCCGAGGACGGCCAGCCGCGCGGACCGGTGGAGATGGGTCCGGTGAGAACGCTATGAACCGGATTGCGGCTGAGATCGAAGCGGCCGTTCTGCGTAATGGCGCCGTGGGCCAGCGCATGGAGATCGCCGCTGAGGAAGACGGCGAGGCGATCGGAATTGGAGCTGGCATTGAGCAGGCGGTCATGCTGGGCGCGCCAGCCTTCCTGCCAGAAATATTTCGGCTTGGCGGTGCCCAGCCGGCCGTTGTCGTCAAGCACGTCAGGATACCACTCGCCCCATTTGCCGGCGCTCCAGCCGATGGGCATGGAGGGGACGTTGACTACGTGGCGGGCCGTGGAGTGCTTCATACGATGGACTAGCCACTCCTCGACATTTTCCGGGACCAGCGTGGCATGGGGGCCCTTCAGAGTCTGGAAGCGGCGGCAGTCGTAGAGGAGCAGTTCAACAAGGTTGCCGGCGCGGAGTGTGCCGAAGCATTCGCTAAAGGTATTGGCTCCGGGCAGGCCGGCGGGGCGGTCGGGGTTGGGAAGATGTTCGGGGAAGTAGAGATGTTGCGTGGCCCGGGCGAGGCGAGTCATGAAGTCATCGGGAGGGAAAGAGATGCCCGCGGCGATGGCTTCGTCGTTTTCGAAGTAGTCGTGATCGTCCTGAATGAAGTGGACGGGAGTGGATTTGAAGAGAGTTCCGTAGAGATCGGCGATCTGGCGGTCGACGGCGTGTTTGAGAATCGCTTCGTTGGCAGTGCCGAAGACCGGGAGGGAGCGGTTGAACTCGGCGCCCATGATCTCGCGCGCCCAGGGCTGTTGGCCGATGGGCAGGCGGCCGGTGCCGCGGCCGAAGCGCAGGTCCCAGTAGACATGGTCGCCGATGGCGATGGCGGCGTCGGGCTGTTCGCGGAGCGCGCGCTGGAGAAGGCGGCGGCGTTCCGGGATCCCAACCCAGTAGGGATCATTCGTGTCTTCGATCCGTTGGGCATCGTGGCCTCCGGCACAGGTGTAGACGAGAAGGCGGAAGCGATCGACGGTGGCGTTTGGCGGAGGGAGAGTGCGAAGAGTCCAGGGTTCGGATTTGTCGAGGCGGAGTGTGTAGACCGTATCCGGACGGAGGTTGGGGACGTCGAACTGCCAGAACTGGCCGGTGGAATCGGCGCGCTCGCCGGAGACGCGGCGGCCGCTGACGCTGAGGTCGGGGGCGCGGAGCAGCGGCTGGTGGAACGACGTCTTGATGAGAAATCGTTCGTGCGTGGAGGCCGGCAGGAGATGGCGGAGACCTGTTTGCGGCGCGGCCGCGGAGAGGCTGGAAGCGAGCCATTGGCGGCGGGTCATGGGGTCGATGCTATCGCGGCATCGGGCCGGCGGTCAAAGTCCGCGGTAGAGTGGAACGATGAATTTGGTAGACAACGCTTTATTAGCCTATGCGCGCAAGGAAATTTCCAACACCGCGGTGGTCCGCTCCATGGCTGAATATGACAAGTGGCATGTGCCGATGGTCTTCGCCGCCGCCAAGCTGGGCAGGACGACAGTGGACAAGGGAACAATCATCAGTCCGGAGTTTCAAGGCCATCCGCGGACGCTGTACCTGTTGACGGAGGATGCAATCACGCGTGCGCTGCATTTGCCTCTCGGGGCATTCGCGGGCTTTTTCCACGGCGCTGAGATCTTTGAAAACCTGAGCGGCGCCGATTTCGATCAGGTGCAAGTGAACGTCGGGTCGCCGCAGGAATTGACGTTCTTTATTGGCAGCGATTCGTACGGGTTGGTCGCGCTGGTGACCCAAGTGGTGCGGCTGGAACAGGCGTTGGCCTCGGCGTCGGCAACATCCGTTCCGTTTCGGGAAATACGGGACCATCCGGGCTACATGATCGCGGTGACGCCGCCGCAGAACGTGCCCGCGACGACGGAAGTGGAGGGGTTGGATGGCAATTGCGCCATGATTTTCACGTCTCCCGACCGTTACGAGCTGTTTCGGAAGCAGGCCGGCGAGACGCCCATGGCGACGGTAACACTTGAGGGTGAATCGCTGTTTACGCAGTTGCAGCGATTTCCTGTTGCCGGCGTGGTGATTAATCCGGACTGTCCGGGCACTGTGACGCTGCCCGCGTTCCTGTTTCCGCGCATCATTGCCGGGGAGTGAGGCGCCGGGGAGTGAAGCAATGATATAAACTGCCAGGGTCATGAATCGACGAACATTTCTCTCGGCAGCGTGCGGCTCCTCCCTGTTCTCGCAGCTTTCGGCGGCGCATAAGGGCAAGATCAAGATCACCGACGTCAAGTGCATGATCGTGCGCGGGACGTGGGATTGGAACCTGATCAAGATTGAAACCGATGCCGGGATTTCGGGTGTCGGAGAGGCCTATTGGGGCATTGGCGTGAAGGATGTTGTGCTTCGTTTGCTCAAGGAGCATGTCATTGGGGAAGACCCGCTGAACGTCGACAAGCTTTACCAGAAGATGTTGATGCGTACATACGGCGCCGGCGCCCAGAGCGGCATTGCGGTGACGGCGGCGAGCGGTATTGAGATTGCGCTGTGGGATTTGGCCGGACGCATTCTGGAAACCCCGAGCTGCAACCTGTTGGGCGGGCGCTTCAGGGATCGGGTTCGGTTTTATCGGACGCTGCAGGCGGTCGATAAAGTCGAGGACATGTCGGCCTGGCGGGCGCAAATTGCCGAGGCACGGGCCGAGAAATTCGGCTGGACCGCGTTCAAGTTCCAGGGCGACGGCATCCCGCCGAAAGCGGATCCTCAGTACAAAGAGCCGGGCCATGACCGGTACACCCGCGGGTTGACGAACCAGGACTTGCGGCGCATTGGAAAGGCGATGGACACGGTCCGCGATGCGCTTGGGCCCGATATCGATTTCGGCGTGGAAGCGCATTGGAAGTATGATGTCCGCGACGCCATCAACATGGCGCACGCCATTGAGGCGTCGAAGCCGATGTGGCTGGAGGATCCGGTGCCTCCGGGCAATGTGGATGCGATGGCGCGTGTGACCCATGCGGTTAACGTGCCGATTTGCACGGGCGAGAATTTATATACCCGGAATGAGTTCCGGCGGCTGATCGATGTGCAGGGTTGCGACTACGTCCACCTGGACATTCCCAAATCCGGTGGATTGCTGGAATGTAAGCGCATTCACGATTTGGCGGAAAATTCGTTCATTGCCACGGCGGCGCACAACCCGGCGAGCCCAATTGGAACGATCGCGTCGTGCCATGCGGCGGCGTCCATGCGCGACTTCCGGATCCACGAACTGGCGAAGTACGTGGACTGGTGGCAGGATCTGGTGATCCACGAAGGCCCCATTTTCAAAGACGGCTACCTGACAATTCAGGACAAACCGGGCTACGGGGTCGAGATCAACCCCGACGTCGCCCGGAAGCATCTGGCTCCCGGGGAGACGTGGTGGGGCTGAGTGTTTTAAAAAGCCAGCTTCAGGGCTAGCTGCACGACGCGCCAGCTTTCGCCGTTTTGATTCGTATTGGCGGAACTGGTAGTCGAGAGCGTTACGCAGCAGGCTTGCGCAAACAGGTTGGAGGTAATCGTTGGCGTGCCAACGGAGGCGTCGCGCGGGTTGCGGAAGTTGGCGTGGTTCATAGCGTTGAAGACTTCAGCGCGGAACGTTAGCCGGATGCGCTCGGTCATCTGGAACCCCTTGGCGATTCCGAGATCCACGTTCCAAAAGCTGGGGCCCTGGAACAAGTTACGGCCGAAGCCAAGTTGCCCCGGGCCGGGATTGACGAAGGCGCTTGCGTCTTGGAAGAAGACCGGCCCGACGACACCGGGCTTGCTTTGGAGTTTCGGCTGCGGCAGTTCCGTAATTCCGGGGGCAAGCGCGGCGCGGCTCTGCGCGACGTTGTTCGCCGTCAGGAAACCGGAGCGGATTGTGAACGGCTCGCCGGACTGGTAGGTGTAGATCCCGTTCAGGCTCCAGTTGCCGATGAGGGTGTTGACGAAACTATTCGCGTTGGATCCGAAAAGCTTTCCCCTCCCGAAGGGCAGTTCATAGACGCCCGTCATGTTGATGACGTGACGTTGATCGTAATCGGAACGGGCTCGCTCATTCTGATAATTCAGCCCATCGGCGGGGGTACGGGCTGCCGTGGTCGTAAGGCCGCCACCGGTGGTCGCGGCGACGGGATCGACCGAGAGGTTGTCAATCGATTTACCGAGCGTGTAGCTGCCGCCGAATAACAGACCGGCGGTGTCGAACCGCTTGTGGAGCGAAGTCTGCATCGAGTGGTAGTTGGAGTCGGCGCCATTGTCGAGCATCAGGATCTGGGCGAACTGTTGATTGGGACGGAGACGGCCGGCAAGTGTGGTTTGCTCTAAGCGGAGCGCCATGTTGCCGGCGGCGTTGGCGTTGGGGGCTAGGTCCGTAGTGGAGGCGGTCGAGTTAGCGAAGGCCTGGCTGATGATGCCTTCCTGGATCCACGGTACGCCGACGGCGCCCGGGCAAGGAGTATTGTTGGCCAGGGTTCCATCGGCACGGCATCCGCCGCCGATTCCGATGTTCCGCTGCATGGCAAGGAAGCTCGGAAGTAGCGGGCCGGCGTTGATCTGATTCATATCCCAGCTTCGCCACAAGCGGGTTCCCCGCCGGCCAACGTAACCGACACTGGCAACATAGCCGCGGCCGAATTCGTGCTGCACGGTGAAGTTCCACATGTGTACGGTGGGCAGGCGCAAGTTTTGATCGAACACGCGAGCGGTGGCGGCGTTGTTCTGCAGAGAAATGGGAGGGGTGAGCTGGCTGGAAGGTTTCGCCGTAGGGGCCGGTAACTCCGTTGGAAACTGGCTGAGACGAACATCGGGCGCAGTGGCGCAGCCCGCTGTGGTGGCCTGCGTAGCTACGGTGGCGGTGCATCGGTAGACCTGACCGGGAACGGCGGAGGCGACCGATGTGACCTGGAAGGTGGCAACCGGATCGAAGGCAAGACCGTAACCGGTCCGGATGACGGTCTTCGACGAACCGAACGGAGACCAGGCGAAGCTCAGGCGCGGCGCCAGGGCTCCGTAGTTCATGTTCTGGAACCAACGGTCGGCCTTAATGAAGCTCACCAGATTGTTGGCGTCGGCGCGTTCGATAGGTTTGTTGGGAATATAAACGCGGCCGCCGGCTTCGGTAGGCGGCGGGTTCAACTCCCAGCGGACGCCGACGCTCATGGCGAGGTTCCGCTTCAATTTCCATTCATCCTGGAAAAAGAAGTTGTACTGCTTGGTCCGCTGGCCTTGAGCCCAGAGGCTGACCGATTTCTCCCCGGTGAGGAATGGCAGGAAGGTGTCCGACTTTAGATCGCCGATGAAGTTGTGGGACAGCGTTGCGGGAATTCCCAGCAGATCGTTGATGGTGCCCTGCAGGCGATTGAGATCGTTTGTAGCGATGCCGGGCGTGGTGGCGGTAGCCAGCGGGGGGAGCGTGAAGCCTGCCGGCGGGCGCGTTGTGCGGGAGAGCGAGATGGCCGGCGTCAGCGATACGCCGCCGACATCGCCGCGCTGGTCGTTGTGTTGATAGAAACGGATATTCGCCCCGAATTTCAGGACATGGGCGCCGGTGACGTACGTCACGTTGTTGATGACCTGATACGTATTCACCACACGTCGCGTACGAGGGCCGGCTATGTAATCGACGTCGGAGTTGTTGAAGGTGAACCGGGGCGAGTTCGGGAAGGCCGGATTGGCTTCGCCCTGTGTGAAGAGGAAGTCAAATCTCGAATAGCCGAGGGTCAACTCGTTAATCAGGCGGGGGGAGACGACGCTTCGCAGCGAGACGGCGACGTTGGTCGCGGGCCGGAAGACTTCGCCGCGCGGAGGAGTATTGGGGAGCACCTGGGGACGGCTGTTCAACGGGTCGCCGTTTAGGGTGCTCTGCTCGGCGCCGAGGTACCGCCCGAAGAGGTTGTGCTTTTCGTTAATGACGTGGTCGATACGGGCCAGATACTGGGGCCCGCGGATCTGAAACGGCGAATTCCATTGATAGATGCCGGTGTTGAGGCCGTCGCCGGCATTGTTTGAGTTCGGCGCTGGATAGGCGCCGAGAACCTTACCGACTGACGGGTCCAGGCCGCGGCGGGCCGGATCGTTGGCGAAGATGTTGTAGCTTTGCACGCAGTTCGCGTCGGTGGGGCTGGCACAGTTCCGGACTCCGGGCGCGAGGGATCCGTCCGGGTTCACCAGCAGCGGCGTGTTCTGGGTTATGCGCTGTCCGTTGATCGTTATCGGATTCCGATTGTCGACGACAAAGTAGCGGTAAATGCCGGTCAGAGCGGTGGCTCGATACAGATCGACGGACTCGCCGAAGGCCTTATCGATGGGATCGGCGAAATTAACCTTTTGACCCTGCCAGGAGCCGAAGAAGAACGTCTTGTTCTTCTTGATGGGACCGCCTGCTTCAAAGCCATATTGATTGAGTTTGATGATAGGCTTCTCCAAGCCTTGGGCGTTGGAATAGAACTCGTTGGAGTTCAGTTTCGTGTTGCGGAAGAACTCGAACGCGGTTCCGTGGAACTGGTTGGTGCCGCTGCGAGTTGCGACAGAGACGTTAGCTCCGGAGTTGCGGCCCTCGTCGGCGGAGGGATTCTGCGTGGTGACCTTGAACTCCTGGACGTTATCCGGATTCAGGCGGAAGAGGTTCTGTGTGGGGTTCGGATTGGTGCTTTCGTTGGCTTCAATACCATCGATGGTCACGTTACCTGCGCCGGTGCGGGAGCCGTTGACGCTGACCTGGTTCCCGGATCGCTGGACGACGCCGGGTTCGAAGATCAGGAGGTTCAACGGATTGCGGCCATTCAAGGGCATGGCCTCGATAACCTTGCGCTCAATGACGTTGCCGATCGTGGCGTTATTGGTTTGCAGCGTCTCGGCGGTTGCTTCAACCATTACGGTTTCGGCCGCCGAGCCGATATCGAGCTTGGCGTCAACGGTGGCGGGCGTGTTGATCTGCAGAACAACCTTTGTTAGCTGGAACTTCTTAAAACCGGTTTTTTCCACCGAGATCGTGTAGGAACCGGCGGGAATCGACGCGAACGCATAGAGCCCGGCATCGGTCGTCGCTACCGTGTACTTCAGACCAGTCGCTTCGTTGACGGCGGTTACGTTGGCGGCCGGAACGGACGCCGCTGACGAATCAGTAACAGTTCCAGACAGTTGAGTCGTCGATGTCTGGCAGAAAAGTCCAAAGCTCGCGACGAGGAGCATGGAAGGAGCGCGTAGAAATGTACGCATGAGTGCAACCCCCTTCAAAAGTGTTGCCCTCCATGATAGCGGAATTACGGAAGTTCTCGAATGGCGATATTGCGGAAGCGGTGCTTGCCGCCAGGAACCCAGCGATTGCCGGCGTGGACTTGAACAGCCACCATTCCGTCGGTTGCGCCGCCGGGCAAGTGGTTGGCGGTATCGGTCCAATCGGTGATCTTCACACCGTTCAACCATACTTGAATATGAGGGGTATCGCCTTCGATGCGGGCACGCAGATGGTTCCAATCATTGCGGCGGTACCACTCCTGCCAGGCGGGGACGAATGTGGTGACGTCCTGGAGTTTTTCGCCATACACGCCGCCGATGGCGCCGCCGTCGAGGTAGTCGAGCAAAACCTGGTAGGCTTCGCCCTTCTCGGTGGCACGGAGGAAGAGACCGGAGTCGCAGCCGAAGTCCGGGTTGATTTCCAGGCTTATTTCGAAGTTCTTGTACTTCTTGTCGGTGAGCAGGATGCCGCCGTGGCCAGGGCGGTCCTGGGTGCCGGTTATGGCCTGGCGATCCACAGTCCAGCCACTGGTCTTGCCATGGTGGTTGGTTTGGCTGATGTGCCAGCCGCTGAGATCGGCGCCGTTGAAAATGGTCCGGAAGGAGGTTGCGCCGGGAACGAGTTCGAACCGGTGCGGCTTGGGCATCGCCATTTCGCGCTGGCGTGCAACCAGTTCGGCTTCCACCTTGTCCAGGGCGGCGATGGCGTCCGCCATGGATTCCTTCACGTCGTTGGCGAGCGGCACTTGCAGCGTCCGCCAGCGTGCCTGATGAATGCCGGCGTGTTTGATGGTGAACGAGTGGACTCGGGCGGCCAGCTCCCACATGGGTGTACGGAGCGTGGCGATGTTGACGCCTTCGGCCCAATCGGCCGCCGATTTTGTGACGATTTCTGAGCCGTCAACGCGGAGCGTGTACATGCCAGGATTCAGGCCGGCGACGGTTACGATTTGGCGGTTCAACGTCTGCACGAAGTCCGAGGATTTGACGGCAAGCGCCATGACCGGGTCGGACGTATCGACAGGCATTGGTAGCGCATCGTCGGTCTGTGTCCAGTTCGCGCCTGCGCCGAAGCCGGCATTGACGACGGACGCGCCTTCGTATTTTGTGACGCGCTTTGCCTTGGCGTCGATGGTTACCGAACTCACGATCGCCGGCGCGTCCCAGGCCTTCAACAGGGCGGCGGCCATGATCAGATGGCCGGAGGCGCCGGGATGGACGCGGTCCGGAATGATCTTTTGCGCCATGACGGGATCGGAAAGTTTTGCTTTGGCGAGCATGGCAGTGACTGGGCGGTTGAGGTCCGCGACGGTGAGTTTTTCTTCGTTGCTTAGGGTTTTGATGAAGTCGCTAAAGCGGAGGAGGACGGCGTTGTAGCCGCCGGGAAAGCGAGGTTCGTAAGTCACGTCGTCATACGGGGAAGGTTGAATGGCCGTGATGCGGGTGGCGGGGTCGTTTTCCTTTACGCGCTTGACGATGTTTCGATAGCCCTTTGAATAGATGTCGAAAATTTGGTCGTTGAATGCGCGGACGCGGCCGTCATTCATGCCCAGCATGATGGTCATCACGGTGGGTTTGTAAGCGAAGACGTCGCGCTTCAGTCGTTCCTCGATACCGCCGCCGCCACCGCCGGTGACGCGGTCGCCACCCCAGCCGGAGTGGATGAAAGTGATGTTGCGTTTGGGGAAGCGAGTGACGGCGAAGGTCTCCGTGAATGTCGTGTAGAGGCGTTGATCGGTAATGCTGTCGCCGAAGAAGACGACGCGGTCGCCGTCCTTCAAATGGAAGTCCTGAGCGGAGGCCAGACCGGCAAGCAACAGCGCGGCAAATCGGAATTGCATGCGGCAATCTTATCGGAAAGCGCGCGAAAATAGCGAGATGCCGAAATACGAGTTCGCCGTGATTGGAGCGGGCGTCTTCGGCGCCTGGATCGCACGGGCGCTTCATCTTCGCGGGCGGAGCGTTGTGCTCGTCGATCAGTACGGTCCGGGCAATAGCCGGGCGTCGTCGGGCGGCGAGACGCGGATTCTTCGCATGGGGTACGGTGCGAAGGAGATCTATACGCGGTGGTCCTGGCGGGCGCTTCAGCTTTACCGGGAGTTTTATGCCGACACGGACCCCACGCTGATCCAGACCACCGGGATCGTGTGGTTGTGGCAACCCGGTGAGCAGACCGGGCTGGACACCGTGCGGACATTTGAAAACTGCGCGATTCCGCATGGAGTGCTGAATGCGTCGGAATTGGCTGAGCGGTTCGGCCAGTTTCATGTGAGCCCGGATACGTGGGCGATCTGGGAGCCGGACGCAGCGGCGCTGTTGGCTCGGCGCGGCGTGCAGACCGTGGTGCGAGAGTCGATAAAGCAGGGGATGGCGTTTCAACAGGGCACATCCGCAGAAGCGGACGTTTACGTGTATGCCTGCGGGCCGTGGCTGCCCAAGCTGTTCCCGGAGTTGTTGGCCGATCGAATACATCCGACGCGGCAGGATGTGCTGTACTTCGGGACGCCATCGGGCGACGCATCGTGGCGGCCACCGGCTATGCCCTGCTGGATCGACAGCGCCGCGGGCGTGTATGGGATTCCGGACATCGAAAATCGCGGGTTCAAAGTAGCGCTCGACAAGCATGGGCCGGCGATTGATCCGGATACGCTTTCGCGCGAGGTTTCGAACGAGGCGGTCGCCCAGGCTCGCGAGTATCTGGCCCTGCGATTTCCCGCGCTTCGGGATGCGCCGTTTCTGCAAGGCGAGGTGTGCCAGTACGAGAACACGTTCAATGGCGACTATCTGATCGACAGGCATCCGGAGCGGGAGAATGTCTGGCTGGTCGGTGGCGGGTCCGGACACGGATATAAGCATGGGCCCGTGATCGGGGAGTACGTCGCGGATGCGCTCTCGAACGGAACGGCGATCGACCCCATCTTCTCGTTGGCCGCAAAAGCGCGATACGATAGCGGCACCCGGAAATCGACAATATGAAACTCTTGGTATTTGTTTCGGTGCTGGCAATGGCGCAGCCGCCGCTTCCATTGGAATTGACCAAGCCGAAAATTATTCCGCCGCGCGAAGGGTGGGAATTGGGGATGATCTCGTCTTCGGCCTCCGACGGGAAGGGAACGATCTACTTACTGCAACGCGGGCTAACGGCGCAACCGGTCGTCGCGATCAATGAGCAAGGCAAGGTCCTTCGCGAATGGGGAAAGGGTCTATATCAAATCCCGCATTCGATTCGCATCGATCCGGCGGGCAACGTTTGGACGGTGGATGCGGCCAGTAGCCGGATCATGAAGTTCACGCCGAAGGGCGAGAAGCTGCTGGATTTCGTGGTCGGTGAACAGCCAAAGAAAAACAGCCATTTTAATGGAACCGCCGATATTGCGTTTACTCGCGACGGGCATCTGTTCATTGCCGACGGGTACGGGAACAATCGAATTCTGGAGTACGACGCCCAGGGCAAGCGTTTGCGGCAATGGGGAACGGCCGGGGAAGGACCGGGCGAATTGAATTTGCCGCACGGGATTGCGATCGATGAACGAGAGATCGTCTATGTCGCCGACCGGGAGAATGGACGGATTCAGTGCTTCAGCCGAGAGGGCAAATTTTTGAACATGTTCAATAATCTGGTGAAGACTTTTTCGCTGGCATACCGGAACGGTGCAATGTGGATCGGATCCCAACCTCGCAATGAGCCGAACGGCGCGCCCGGCTGGATCATGAAATTGGATCCGGTGACCGGGAAAGTTTTGGGACGGATCGCCAGCCCGGGTCATCATTCGATCGATGTTTCCGAGAAGGAAGAAATACTGACCGGCGTCCGGCCGGATGTTTTATTGTGGTTTCGCCGGAAGTGACGCGAAGTCGTACAGCGCGGTAGCGGTTCGAATCCAAATATGGCCGTCGGCGATGGCCGGCGTGGCAAAGACTTCTTCGTCGAAGGCCCCGGAGGACTTGATGGACCATTCGGCGCCGGACTCCAACACGGTGACGTTACCGGTTCGGCTGATCATGTAGACCTTTCCGTCGCCGGCGACCGGGGAGGCGTAGTATTCGTCCATGGCCTTCGGCAAACGGGCCGTCTTCTTCATTTCGCCGGTGGCGGGGTCCAGTGTTTGGACGATGCCGCCGTTGCGCAACAAGTACAGAACGCCCTTGTACAGAAGGACCCCCGGAACATCCGGCAGCGATTTTTGATAGCGCCACAGGACGTGGGAGTTGGTCACGTCGCCGGCGCCGTCGAGCTTCATCGCCATCGCGAAGTTATTCGCCGTTCGGCGATTCTGATAGCACTGCCAGTCCTTGGGGCCGTAAAGCCCGTCCTTATCGAGATCCTGCATTTCCCAATTGCCGGGCATTAGCTCTTTGGGAACTTCGGCCTTTGCCAGCTTGCCGTCGCCATCCTTGTCGTACTTGGCGATCATCTCCGGAAAGTCCGGCATCACCATTTTTTCGGCGGGTTCGGCGCCCGGCGCCCAGCCGTTGAAGTAGAGGCGGTCGCCATCGACAACCGGGACCGACTTAACCTGGTAGGTCATGCCGCGAACTTTCCAAATTGGCTTTCCGGTGGCGGCATCGTAGCTCTCCATCTGATAAGAGCCCGGAACAATTACCTGGTTCTTGTAGAGCGACGGCGTTGAGAAGCTGTGTACAGCTTCGGGGCGATCGACTTTCCAAAGCGTCTTGCCGGTGGCGGCTTCAACGGCAATCAGATAGGCTTCCTGGTCTTGATCGACGATCATGAAGAGCTTGCCATCGGCATAAACCGGCGAAGCTCCCATGCCGTGGAAGTTTGAGAACGGACCCATCGCTTTGCGCCAACGCTCGGTACCGTCGGCGGTGTAGGAGAGCAGTCCGAAGCCGGCGAAGAACACGTAGACGTTGGCGCCGTCGCTGACGGCGCTTGGCGCTGCGGGGTCGTTTAGCGTGTGGCGTTTTTCCTCGCGGGCGCCCGGTGCCTCCTTGGTCCACAGGATCTTGCCGGTTTTGCGGTCGAGCGCGAACGTGTAAAGCTTGCCCTTTTCGTGGCCGGTCAAGAAAATCCGCGACGACGTCACGACGGGCGACGACTTGCCGAGCATGACCGGCGTTTTCCAAACGAAGGGTTTGTCGGCCCCCAACTCGGTCGGCAGCGCCGCGCCTTCGGCCACGCCGGCGCCGTTGGGTCCGCGGAATCGCGGCCACTCGGCGGCATTTGCCAGTACTCCAATGGCGAACCAAAGAGCCAGGCGCATAACTAGACGACGATCTTCCATGGCGCGCGTTCCGGACGGCTCATGTATTTCCGAAGCTCGGGTTGGGCGATGCGGTCGTTGGCTTCGTCCCAGTCCACGCGCTGCTTGGAAATGATAGAAATATTCGCCAACAGGCAGGTAACGGTCGATTTGTAGCAGATCTCGATATCCGATGCCGGGCGCTGGCGCGACTTGATGCACTCCAGAAAGTTCGCCCAATGCTTGAAGTTCGAATTGTCGGAGGATTTCACTTCCACGACTTCCGGGGTTTCCGAAGGCGCGCTGGGCTCGGGATGGATGCGGTACAAGGACCGGTCGACGAAGAGCGTTCCTTTGGTGCCGTGAAACATGGTGCCGTATCCCTGCTTGAACATGGAGTTGGCATTGAACATACGGTTCTCGTATTGAGCCATGAACTTCGGGAATTCGTAGACGGCCGAAAGCGTGTCCGGCGTATCGCGGTTGTCCTGAATCAGAAATTTTTGACCCATGGCTGAGACGGCTTTGGGCATCGGCTCGCCCATGCCCATGCGGGCGATGTCCAGGACGTGCACGCCCCAATCGGTCATCATTCCGCCGGCAAAGTCCCAGAACCAGCGGAAGTGGGAGAAGGCCTTGGGATCGACACCCCATCGATTCTTGTTGAACTCCTGCTTCGGTGCGGGCCCCAGCCACATATCCCAATCGAGATCCGATGGCGGAGCGCTGTTGGGCGGGTTGCCGATGCCTTCGATCTTGCCGTTCCCGTAGTTCCACGTTTTGACCATGGTCACTTCGCCGACGCGGCCTTGGCGCACCAGTTCGCAGGCATCAATGAAGTGTTTGGCGGATCGCTGCATGGTGCCTGCCTGGACGACGCGCTTGTATTTCCGCGCGGCCTGCACCATCTTTTTACCCTCGTCAATCGTTACGCTGATGGGCTTTTCGACGTAGACGTCTTTGCCGGCTTTGCATGCCTCCACGGACATGTAGGCATGCCAGTGATCGGGCGTAGCAATACACACGGCGTCGATGCTTTTGTCGGCCATGATCTCGCGGAAATCCTTGACGGCGCGCGCCGCGCCGCCGGGCTGCACCTTGGTCTTTTCCACCGCGCCGTCGAGCGCGGGCTGATAGACGTCGCAGACGGCCGTTACCCGGAGTTTGTCCTGCTTCATGGCGGCGTTCATGTTGCCCAGCCCCATACGGCCCATGCCGATGAAAGCGGTCTGCAGCGTATCGTTCGCACCGAACAGGCGCCCGGTGAACAGATTGGTAGTGTAGATGGCCGCAGCCGATTTAACTAAGTCTCTACGAAGGGTTGCGTCTGACATGACTGTGGGGGAATTCTATCATGCTAGCCCCACTCAAACCCCGCGATTGCGAAGACGTCGGGGGGCGTGGGAACCGGGACGCCGAGAGACATTCGCAACAGGCGGCGCGCGGGGACGAAGCCCAGGCGGGCAGCGATGGCGGCGGCCGGATGGGCAGGGAACACGTCCCAAAATGCTTTTCCGCGTCCGGCGAGCAGTGTGCGCACAACCTGTTCGACGGCGTCGCTGGAATAGCCGTAACAGGGACCGAAATACCAGGCGGCGCTTCCGCTCCGGGCGGCGCCCCAGGCGCCTGTACATTCGGCGACAGCTTCAATGGGAATACCAGCGTGGCGCAGCGGTCCAGAATATTTGCCGGAGAGGACGCCCGATTCGCCGACTCCCGGCGTGACCCACCTTTCAATCACCGCTTCTTCAACGAATCCCAGTTTGCGGTAGATGGGTTCACCTTCGGCGGATGCATCGAGCTTTACCGTGGCCGTTCGCGGCTCCAAATAGGCAAGCGCGTGTTTCATGAGGGCCGTCGCCAATCCCCGGCCGCGGAATCCCGAGTCTGTGAGCACCATGCCAATCCAACCGACTTCGTTGTGAACAACCGCGGTCGCTGTCGCTACGACACGCTCATCGATTTCGATTCCAAAACAGCCATTCGGCTCCCATTGCAAGAGCGCCCGCCAATCGGCCTTCGTCTGATTCCAGCCCGCGTCGTCTTTCAATTTCATGCAATCGTCGAGGTCCGCGGCGTTGAGGGTGCGAATATTGGCCATCTTTCCCTATTCTTGCCATACTTTAGAGATCGAATGAATCGTCGACAGTGGCTTAGCCTCGGGACCAGTTTGTCGCTGCGGGCGTGGCAGGATGCGCCCGCGTATCCTGGCGTTCCGTATCGCAATTATGCGCACTGCCTTCCCGCGTATTTGCGGGAGTTGGCGCTGGCGGCTTATCGCCGGCGGAATGAGGAGTTAGCCAAGCTAACGAATCCGGAGGCGGTGAATGAGCGGCGCCGTTGGGCGCGGCAAAAGTTCCGGTCGTTAATCGGCGGCCCTCCCGAGCGAACTCCATTGAATGCAAAGGTAACAGGGAGTTTTGAACGGCCCGCCTATCGTGTGGACAAGGTCATATTCGAATCCCGAGCGGGATTCCACGTCACGGGGAACCTTTATGTGCCCAAAACCGCGCGGCGTCCGATGCCGGCGGTGCTCGTACAGATGGGCCACTCGCCGATCGGGAAGGCGTATCCCTCCTACCAGCGGCTTTGCCAGGGCTTGGCCAAGTTGGGATTTGTGGCCTTTGGATTTGACCCGATGGGGCAGGGCGAGCGCATTTATTATCCCGATTCGAGCGGGAAGCGGTCGCGGCTGGCGTCTGTGGACGATGAGCACAGCAATGCCGGCCGGCAGATGCTGCTTACCGGGGATACCGCCACGCGCCTGCAGACATGGGACGCGGTCCGGGCGATTGACTATATGCAGACGCTGCCGTACGTTGACCGCACTCGGATCGGTACAACGGGCCAATCGGGCGGTGCGACGAACAGCATGCTGCTGGTGGCTGTCGACGATCGCGTGGATGCGGCGGCTTTGTCGAGCGCCATTACCGAGAACTACGCTTGCGCCGGTTTTAGCGCACCAGGATCGACCGACGACGCGGAGCAGAACTTTGTAGACGCGGGTCCGGCGGGATTCGATCGATGGGACCTGTTGTATCCTTTCGCGCCGAAGCCGCTGCTGATCAGCGTCAGCGACAAGGATTTCTTTGGCACCTATTCGCCGCAGTACATCGCCAGCGGCTGGGAAGAGTATCAGAAGTTAAAGAAAGTGTATGATCTGCTCGAAAAGCCGGATCATCTCTCCTGGGCATCGACACCGCTGCCGCATTCGCTGGCATACGATTCGCGCCTCCAGATTTACAACTTCTTCCTTCGATGGCTGAAAACGGACGCCAAACCGATTGCCGAGGAGCCGGCGACACAGCCCGAAACGGAGGAGACGCTGCTTTGTACAGAGTCCGGCAGCACGGTTCGAAGCCTGTCCAGCACCACTCCGCACTTGATGAACAAGCAGCGCGCCGGTCGAACGACGCCGATTGCGCTTGAGCGATTGCTGCGGCTTGACCGCGCGCCGGCGGCGACGTATCAGACGTTGCGACGGACGGTCAGCCGGGGCGTGGAAATCGAAGCGTTGGAGATTCCCTCGGCGCCGCAAGTCTTTCTGCCCGCGTGGCTATTCATGCAGCGGCCAAGCCGGGCCACGCGGCCGTTATTGATCGTGCTCGATTCGGCCGGGCGCAATACCGACTGGCATGAGGACGAACTCTACCAGAACCTGGCGCTGCAGGGATTTTCCGTTTGTGTGCCGGACCTTCGAGGCCTGGGAGATATGATGCCGGAGATGGGTCCTGGCAATCCGCGTCATGCGCGGTCCCACAATGATGAGGAGGCCTACGCATGGGCGGGGCTGATGTTGGGTAAACCGATGCTGGGACAGAGGGTGAGCGATATTCTTTCCGTGGTGCGCGCGGCCAAGGCGCATCCCGCATTACAGAACCGGTCCATTATGCTCGCCGCACAAGGGAAATTAACGGTTCCGGCGCAGTGCGCCGCGGCCTTGAGCCCCAACATTAATCGATTGCTGCTGGCGGGCGGGCTGACATCGTTTCGAAGCGTCGTCGAGACCGAGAATTACGGCCATGCGTTCGCGAATTTTGTCCCGGACCTGCTGCTGCATACGGACTTGCCGGAGATTACGGCGCAAACGCTGGCCCGCAAAGTGATTCTCGCCGGCATGCTGGACGGAGCGGGCCGGCGGCTGCCGGCTGATGATGTAAGGAAAGTCTACGAAAAAACCCGGAATCTGGAGGTTCTGGATCAGGCGACGTGGAATTTCGAATCGCTTTCCAGAGCGGCCCAGGCGACGTAGGTCAACGGACTTTCGGGCGCGGATGGCAGGGTTATGTCCACGCGGTATTTCGATGGGTCAACATCCGTGTAGTTGAGGCGGCACGGCTGCAGATCGTGCCCATTGAGCCGCAGGGCCGGGCCGTGCAGCCGGCAAGCAATGGGCCGCCATTCATGGAGGGAGCAAGCACCGGTCTCCAGGTCCAATACGGGGCAGGGAAGCCAGGGGTGGTGAAGATCGAAGGCGTCGGCTTCGTTTTGTCCTGCGAGCAGTCCGGCCTCCCAGTCGCCGGGAAAGCCCTCCCGCATCGCCTCCCTGGCTTCGGCGGACCGTTCGCGCAGGCGTGCCTGGTGATAGGGAGTGGCTCGTTTCAATCCTTCGCGCAGGCGATGCAGGTCGCGTTCGGTGACGGCGAAGGGCCCGATACAGCAGTGGGTGCAGCCGCGCCGGCAGGTCAGGAGCGTTCCGGCACGGAGGGCGGCTTCGGCGACGGCGGCGTCGACGATCTGCACGAGTTCCGCATCGTCGCTATTCATCCCGTTCCAGCAGCGCCTCCGTCCACCGGCGTAACTCGAAGCCCGCGAATTGGATGTCGACGGTTAAGACGGCCACTTCGGCCGGGGCAGTGGCACGCAATACCGCTGGGAACACCCCCGCGGTATGCGCGGGAACGGTCAGGCGGTCGGAGCTTTTAACGAGTTCCCACCCCTTCGGAACATTCCAGCGCACGCGGAAATCCTGGGACGAGGCGGTGTGATTGTCAACGCGCAGTTCAAGCGAGACCGCTTTTCCTTTAACCGAGTACGGATAGATACGAGCCCAGCCTTCGTCGACGGCGTAGTTGGCGTCGGGCAGTGGCGTGATCTCGGCGAGCAGCTTTTCGCGCCTGGCGAGTTCATCGCGCATGCGCTTCATTTGCGCCGTGTCGTAATGGAACATCGGCAGCACATGCTGATTGATCAGCCAGTGGGTGCCGCCCAGCCGCTCCAACAGGTCCAGGCAATAGCGATAGCCTTCGCCGGCGTGGACGAAGTTGCGATTTTGCAGGCAGTAGTCGTCGGTTCCGGAAGGTGTGAAGGAATCGCCGACGAAGAAGAACTTCTCACCGGATTCGCGTTCGACGGAGAGGCCGCCGTGATAGAGCGTCTGCCCGGGAAAGAAGTAGCTCGCCATTTTGAATTCCCGCCACTCCCAGGACTCGGCTTCTCCCCGCGCATCGCCGGTTATGGGATTTGTCGTGAGGCAGGGCATGCGGTAGCGGGCGGGGTTTTCGACGATGTCGCGAATCTTTTCGTGAAAGTGAACCTTGGCCCCGAACTTCTTTGCGACTTTAGCGACGTGGTCGGTGTGGTCGTCGTGGTAATGGGTGACCCAGATTCCTTCGAGATTGCGGAAGCGGCCGGCTTCCTTTAATTCATCGAGTTTCTCCATGATTTGCGGGTAACCGGCGTCCATGAGGAAAGCCGCGCCGGTTGTGGAGATGAGTAGCCGCGAGTTGCCAATTGGGAGGATCCAGGCGGGAAGATCGCGTTCGGCGGCCATCGGCATCGGTGACGATGGCGCCTTGCCCATGGCCAAATTGGCGCGAGTCTGCCAGCTTTCGGGGCCCCAGTACCAGCGCAGAGCGTCGGTGGCGAAGTGGCTGTCGAGCAACGCTTGCAGCCGGCTTATGAGGAGATCGATGTCAGTGGCGGGGTTTGTAATGACGGGTCCCCGCGCCGGTATAAGCACGTCCGGGTTTAGCGCGCGCACTTTCCGCAGGCTTGCGATCAACTGTCCGGCACGGGCCGCGAACCCGTGGTAGCCGCGGGTTTTCGTCTCCGGCACGGCGTCCTGCAGGCTGTAGATGTCCAGCAGGCGGCCGCCGGAATAGATCAAGTCGCCTACCGCCGCGTACTTCTTCCCATCGCTGGTGAAGACATAGGAAACGGCTCCCGGCGTGAATCCCGGCGTGTCGATGACCGAGACTGCAATGTCGCCGAACGTAAGCGTATCGCCACCCCGGACGGTCCGGCTGATCGGGTAATCGTGTTCGATGAGCTTGGTCGATCTCTGCGCGTAGTCGTGGAAGCGCGTCTGGCGAAAGAGCGACCAGAACTTGCCGGCATCGCGAACGGCTTCGCTTTCGGGAACGATTAGCGACGCTGAGCCCGCTGCCCAGACTACGTCTCGCCGCATATGAGTGATCAGCACGGTTTTTGCTCCCGGGGCTCCGTAAATGGCGGCGCCGCCGGGGAGCGGAATGGAGTTAACCGGTCCCGGCGAAACCCGGACCTGAGCTGCCAAGCCGATCGATGAGGTTAGGAGAAACTGCCGGCGGGAGAGCATGCTCTCCAAAGTTTATTCAATAAAGGGCGCGGCCGGAACCGCTTTGGGAGATTAGAGCGTTAATTTTCCGTCAACGACCATGTCGGCCAGTTTGAACTTCTTCTTGAATTCCATTGGCCCCACTTTGGAGACGAACTCGACGTCCTTGTCCTCCAGCACTATGGCGTCGGTTTTGGGAAACGCGAAGTAGACCAACACGGTTTTCTCAACCATTCCGAGCTTTACCTGCAGCGGGGCGATTGGTGTTTTGTCGCCGTGCTTGAGCATCGTGGTTTTTTTCAAACCTTCCTGTAACCGTTCGGCGCCCATTTGGGCCATTCTGGGCGGCAAGCCCTCCATTACCACCAGATAGACCTCGTCAACCGCTTCTAAAAGTTGTTTGGCTTGTGTCGATGTAGCGGCCTCAGACCCGAATTTCATCTTGATGAGCGCTTGCTTAATCGGAAGCGCGGTCTGCCAGCGAACCTTGGCCATGATTTCCGGCGCGCCTCCTCCTCCGCCCATACCTCCGCTCGCGCCTCCCATTCCGCCGCCGCCACCGCCCTCTTCGGCGGCTCCGCCGGCACTCATGCCGCCACCGCCGCCACCCCCACCCCGGCGACCACCACCGCCGCCTCCGCCCTTACCCATGCCGCCTCCTCCTCCGCCTTGCATCCCGGCCGAGACGTCCTTGGCCCAAGGCGAGTTCGACAGCATTTTCTTGACTTCTTTCTCAGTCCATTCGGTGTAGGGCTTAACCTTCCAGAAATCCTCGGAAAACACGGGAAAAACGCACAATAGTAGCGCGACGGGCAGTATTCGCATGCCAACCACTCTAGCAGTTCGTTGAGATTGATATGATACCCGCCATGCGACCCGTCGACGCCCTTCTCACCACTGCCGCCGTATTCTGGCTGGCTGCCTGTTCTCCGGCTCCTCCTCCGCCCGCCCCTGTAGCGAGTGGCCCCATTGAGATCAAGGCGGAACTGATTGCTTCCGACGCTTCGTGGGGAAATACGGAGGGCCCGGCCCTGGATTCGAAGAATAATCTCTATTTCACATCGCGGGGCACATTTAAGGGCGTGGTGAAGTGGAATGCTAAGGACGGCGCCTCGAAGTATCTGGACATCGCGACGAAAGCCGGGCCCGGGGGGCTGTGGATCGATGACGCGGATGTGATGTTCGCCACCGCTACCGACGAACGCCAGATGGTCAAAGTGACGCCCGATAAGAAGGTGTCCGTAATTGCCAAGGGTTTCGAAAAGGACGCGAAGGTGTCCAAGGGCCCCAATGACCTTGTTGTCGCCAAGGACGGCACCGTGTACTTCACAGCTCCCAATGGTTACGACGGTTCGGCGCCAAATGGGACCATTTACAAGATCGGAACCGACGGGAAAACTTCCGTGTTCAGCGACGAGATCACCGGACCGAATGGCATCATTCTCAGCGGAGATCAGCAGACTCTCTATGTCGCGCACAATACGGCAGCCAATACCAGCAAGATCGAAATGTGGACGCTGCCCGCCGGCAAACGGCAGGAGTTGGTCACCATCGAAGGCTGCCAGGCCGACGGAATGGACGTCGACAAAGAAGGAGCGCTGTGGCTCACCTGCTACAGCTTCGGCACGGCGTATCGAGTCACGAAGGAAGGCAAAATCACGCACAAGATTACGACCGAGCAGAAGGCGTTGACGAACTGTAAGTTCGGCCGGGGCGCCGACAGCAACACCCTTTACCTAACCAGCTCCGACATGGCGCGCGTGACAGGCTATGTTTATAAAGCGACGGTCCCGGTGGGAGGACTAAGATAGTGTCATGATTATCGTCTCCGTGATGTACCCCGCCGGTGAGGGCAAGACCTTCGATATGGATTACTACCTCAAGACTCACATTCCGCTGGTCCAAGGGTACTGTGGCGATGCGCTACAATCGGCGACAGTGGACAAAGGGATTTCGGGCCCATTGCCGGGATCTCCGGCAACTTATATGGTCGTTTGCCGGCTTAATTTTGAATCGCTTGAGGCCTTCATGAGCATCATGAAGAAGAACGCTGCCGAGATTATGGGCGACATTCCAAATTTCACGAATGCTTCTCCTGTCATACAAATTAGCGATGCAGTTCCTTTATCTTGAAGACTGAGTATCGACAATTTACCGATCAGATAGCTGCCGACGCAACGCGGTACTCTTCCGCGATGCCGGCTCCGTGCGAATTTGCCTGGCTTGCGGGCGAGTGGACGAGCACCGAACACGCTGTTTCGTTCTCTAATACGGCCTACGGCGTCAGCGTGGATGGGCGCCCGTTCCTGATTCACGACGCGGACTCCGGCATGTGGATCCTGGTGCTGGGCGACCCGGACGCATTCGGCATCCTCATTGGTTTGGGATTGCGAGCGGGTATTGCCCGATTCAGCGGAGATGTAACGATCGACGGTGTTCCCGTCCGGCTTCGCGAGACCTTGCGGCGCGTTCAGGAGTTAGCGATCGAAATCCGCACCGAGAAACAGATCGATGGCAACTGGCAGCTTATGGACCAGTGCGTGCTTGAACGAGTCAAGCCTCCAAATTAGGTCGACGGGTGCGAATTGCGACCAGGCCGGACATTAAGGCTGCCAGGACAAGCAGGATTTGATTGGCTACGCCGAAGAGCGTTGCCTGACCTAACGCCGCCGATTCGAGACTGTCGGCCTCGTTCATGAGACCGCGGACCTCTGCCCTCAAACGCTCCCGGAGTTCCTTTTCCCGAACCTGGGTTTCGGCTTCGTAGGAGGCAAGCGCGCCGACGCGCCGCGAAGCCGATGCCAGTGCTTCGCCTTTCGCTTGACGGGATAGCCGCTCCGCCATTCCCACGAGAGATTCCGCTACGGCAGGTTTTTCGTGTTTCGTAGCGATTTCAAAACGGTGTAAGAGGCTGGAAAAATCGGCCAGGGTTTGGCGGGATGCCTGCTGCCGCACGGCTTCCGCCTGAGCGGACAAACCAAGCCACTGCAGTCCGGCCGAGGAGGCCACCGCCACAAACAAACCGACCATGAGGACATGGCTCACCGATGTAGGCACGAGCGCCATTCTTACTTTCTATCGGAAGTTTCGGCGAAAACTATAGCTAGTTTTCCTTGAAGTGGAAGCGCTTTATCGCAGTCGCCTTGCCGGACGCGGGGTCCGCCGTAACGATAACGGAGTGAAACTCGACGCTGCCTTTGGCGGCTTCCATTCGCACCGGAAGCGCGGTCTGGAATTTACGAAGAATCGGCGCTTTTTCCACGCCGATTACGCCGGCGTACGAGCCCGTCATCCCGGCGTCGGTCTGATAAGCCGTGCCTCCGGGCAAAACACGGGTGTCGGCGGTCGGTATGTGCGTGTGGGTTCCGACTACGGCGGTCACCCTTCCGTCTAAATGCCAGCCGAAGGCAACCTTTTCCGAGGTCGCTTCCGCGTGAAAGTCCACAAACCGGATTTTGACGTCTTCGGGGATCTCCGCCAGCATCTCGTCCACCCGACGAAATGGATCGTCAATAGTCGCCATAAACGTTCGTCCTTGCAGGTTCAGGACCGCATAAGGGGCGCCGTTTCTGGCTTTGCCGACGTAGACACCGGATCCCGGCAGCGACGGCGCGTAGTTAGCCGGCCGCAGCAGCCGGGGCTGGCGGGGCAGGTACTCATGAATCTCCGTTTTGTCCCAAACGTGATTCCCAGTGGTCATCACCTCCACGCCCATTGAGAGCATGTCTTCGGCGATTTGCGGCGTGACGCCGAACCCGCCGGCGGAATTTTCGACGTTGGCGATGATTAAATCGATTCGCTCGTCGCTGACGATGCGATGCAGATTATCGGAGACAACCCGCCGGCCCGGCGACCCGTATATGTCGCCTATAAAAAGAATGTGCATTTCGGGAGCGATTTAAGTTGGAGCGCACCAGAAGTGCCGTACTACCCTCTGCCTTGACCCCGGGAAATGCTAAGGGTGGAGTCCTCCGCACACCTGCAGGCTTCTCCCTGGACCGGTTAAGGTCAGGAGCTTGCTCAACGGCGTTTTTGCAACGAGACGGACCCCGTTTCGAATGGCATCGGATCAAAATAAGGGCCGCACCTGCCTCCCAGGTACGCTCCACTGGGTAGGATAGCACGGCCCCTATAAATCCCTAAATTGCGGGGTGACCCATCGCCTTCTTACGTTCGGCGATGTTGTGGAAGTGGTACTGGAAGAAGTAGATATTGAAGAAAAATGTCATGATGGCGCCGGTGGTGTCCATCAGGTTGATACCCATCGGTTCCACCATCGTGTAGTAATTGTGGATGGAAGCGCGCATTTTGAAATGCCCGAGAACGAGGCAGACCACGCCGCAAAGGACCACGACCATTCCAATCGCCGGGAAGACAACGGCTAACTCCGTCAAGTTCCCGGTCGCAAACAGCAGGGCCATGAAGCTCAAGCAGTATCCGCCGATCAGCATCGCGATGCCCATTCCGTAGAATTTCGGCGCGGTGGTTTGCGGATCAATTCGCTTTACGAACATGACCTGCTTCCAGATCCAGAAAAGCGTGAAGAGCCCGCACAGCATACCGATGATCAGGACCAGCCACCACTGCATATCCGGCGGCATCGGGCCGACTTGACCGCCGCCAAATCCTCCGGGTCCCATTGGTTGGGCACCGTAGCCGCCCGGTTGCCCGGCCTGCTGCATGCCGAACCCGCCGGGCTGCTGGCCGGGAGGGGGACCGCCGAAGCCACCCTGCGCTCCAAATGCGCCAAATGCGCCCGGAACATCGGAACCTTGCGGCTGAGGCGGCTGGCCGTAGCCGCTCCCGCCAAATCCTTGATCCGGCGGCGGTTGATAGGGTGCGGGGGTCGAGGGCGGTTGACCGAATCCACCGCCGCCAAAGGCAGGCGGCTGCGAACCGAATCCGCCTGGTTGGGGCGGTTGGCCGAAAGCGGGCTGCGGAGGTTGACCGAAGGCCGACGGGGCCGGCTGCGACGAGGGTGGGGTGAATCCGCCACCGAAGCCCGGCTGCGCGTAGGGGTTCACCGGCTCAGCCGGCGCGGGGGCCGGCGTCACGGCCGCGGGAGGGTTCAAAACCTGCTGCCACGGCTCCCATTGCTGGCTGTCCTCCCGCCGGACCTGATCGCTTGGTCCAATGCGGTTCTCCGCCTGATAACGCTTTAGGTCGTCAAAAGAATAGGGCCCATAAGTGCGGCCGTCTCGCTGAAGAAAATATTTCATGTCGCCCTCGCAAGGTCGGTTGTACTACAACGCTACCGCCCCACGACTTTAACACATCTAGTGACACGCGTTACGTACCATGCAGTACTTCAGCCAATTCCTTTTCCGGGATGGCGCCTTCCCGGATCACTTTCCAGAACGGTTCTGTAATATCGACGGTTGTCGAGCCCAGACCCGGGCACGTTCCGCCGTCCAGCACCAGATCCACACGGCCGTCCATTGTGCCAAAAACGTCGATGCCGCTGGCGCATGTCGGTTGTCCGCTTATGTTGGCGCTGGTGGCAATCAACGGCTGGTTGATGCGTTCGATCAGCGCTTGCGCGACCTTGGACTTTGACTGGCGAATCGACACGCGGCCCGTGTTGCCGGTCACTCGAAGCGGCACCTTGCCGGAGGCGGGAACGATAATCGCCAGCGGTCCGGGCCAATAGTGGCGCATCAAAATCCGGAATCGCGCCGACGCTTCCGTCGTCATCTCTTCGGCCATCATGGAATCGGCAACTAAGATCGGTAGCGATCGCGCCTGTTCCCGGCCCTTCGCCGCAAAAACACGGGAAACGGCCCGAAGATTGAACGGATCGGCAACCAGTGCATAGCGGGCATCGGTCGGGATCGCGACGACTTTCCCGCGGAGGATGGCGGCGGCCGCACGCTCGATGGCTTCCTTCTCCGGCGCATCGAAGTCAATCACAATCAAATCGGTTGGCAAAGCAGTTCAGTCCCGTTTCTCAATCGCTTCGGCTACATCAACAGCCATTTGATATCGTCCAAACGGCGCCGAAAGCTGAACGCCGTCAACCATCGGTTGCACGCGCCGCACCATTTCGCGCGCGATCTCAACTCCTTCCAGACGCGCCGCTTCGGCCGAATCGGCCACCCGCATGCGCTCCATATACTCCTCGGGCACCGGCACGCGCAGTTCATTCACCATGAATTCGGCGTTGCGGTGGCTGGTAAGCGGCCAGATTCCGCAGACCACTGGAATTCTTACGTGAGCGATCCGTTTCAGAAATCCCTCCAACAGCTCAATATCGAACACCGGCTGCGTAACAACGTACTCGGCTCCGGCTTGCACCTTCCACTCAAACCGGCGCACCTCTTCGTCCATATTAAGCGCGCCAGGATTCGCCCCAACGCCCATCAGCAGCGCGGTCTGCGAGCCCATCGGCATGCCGCCGATATCCAGGCCATGATTCAAGTTATTGACAATGTTACAAAGGCCGATCGCATCCACATCGAACACCGCGGTCGCGCTCGGGTAGTTACCCATTCGCGGCGGATCGCCGGTAATACAGATCAGATTGCGGACTCCAGTGGAATGCGCACCGAGCAGTTCAGACTGAATCCCCAGGATGTTGCGGTCGCGGCAGCAGAAATGAAGGACGGCCTCGATATCGGCTTCCTTCTGGAAGATTTGGCAGGTAACCTGCGCACTGAGCCGAGCGCTGGCGCGGGGACCGTCCGGAACGTTAATGACGTCGATTCCAGCGGCCTTGCAGAGACGAGCGCCGGCGATCTCGCGGGAAGGGTCGACACCCTTAGGCGGCAGGATTTCAACGAATGTAACGAACTTGCCCGCGGCCAGTTTCGCGCCGAGCTTCGACTTCGCCTCGACCGGGACCTTGGCCATGGCGGCGCCCTTGGAGGCCTCGGACTCCACTGTTACGGAGATGTTTCGTTGGGCGGGCTGTAGACTGCGAGCTTCGCTCCGGACCTGCCGGATGTGTTCCGGAGTGGTTCCGCAGCACCCTCCCACGATCTTGACGCCTGCCCAGAGGAACCGGCGCGCATACTGGGACATGTACTCCGGCGAGCACAGGTAGATCTTTCGGCCTTCCACTTCCGCCGGATGGCCGGCGTTGGGCATCGCCGAGAGCGGCTTCTTCGTGAACGCCATGATCTTCTCTAGCGTTTCCAACGTCGCCTTTGGGCCAACCGAACAGTTCAAGCCGATGACATCGCACGGCCATTCATTCAGATTGGCGGCAAACGTCTCCGTATCGGTCCCGTCGAGCATGTGGCCATCGTCGTTGATGGTTACCTGGGCGATTACCGCCATCGAATCGCCCACGACTTCCTGGGCCGCGTATAAGGCCTCGCGCAACTCCTGAATCTGGTAGAAGGTCTCGAAGATAAGGAGGTCTACGCCGGCCGCGACCAGCGCTTCCACCTGTTCCTTGAAGACGGCGCGCGCTTCGGCAAAGCTTGTTGGCCCAAGCGGTTCAATCCGTACCCCAAGCGGTCCCACGGCACCCGCGACAAATGCGGTATCGCGCGCCGCCTGGCGGGCCAATTCAACTCCGGCTTTATTTATCGCCTGCAGCTTTTCGCTCATACCGAAGGCGGTCAACCGCGTTCGATTGGCCCCAAAGGTATTGGTTTCCAGGATTTGCGCGCCGGCCTTGACGTAGGCTTCATGAACCTCTCGCACGATACTGGGCGTGGAAAGGTTTAACTCGTCGTAACAGCGATTAATGAAGACGCCTTTTTCGTAGAGCATGGTGCCCATGGCGCCATCGGCCACCAGGACGCCCTGTTCTAAGGCGCGTCGAAATTCGAGAGCCCGGCTAGCGGGAATGGTATCTGTGCTCATGAGGGGCAAGGAAATCGGCGCCCGCGCCGTAGTAAATGGCACTGCGGCCCGGCTGGAAGGACAGCAATTAACCCGAGTGTACCATCCCATACCAGTCCTCGCCCCACCTAAGGCGACAACTGGGGGCTCTGCGCGAGTCGCTACTTCTTGTCCGCCAACGCGAGCTTTCGGCGAATCTCATCTCCAATATTCAGTACGACCCGGAGGTGCGTCTCCGGTTTCAATTCGGCCTCCGCGTCCAACAACACCAACACACGTTTGCCATCTGCGCTCACATCGAAATTCGGTTCCGTCCCGGTATCCGGCAGTCGCTTGTCAGTCCAAATCCTGGGCTTGCCAGCCTTAAATGCGCCGCCTTCTTCGCGGTAATCAACCACCCAAATTCGCTGATCAAGTCCTTTCCAAAACAACTGGTTGCCCGATCGCGCCCAAGTGGCCAGCCGTCCGCCCTCCGTCGAAACCTGCCACTTGGCCCCTACAATCGGGCCGCTTGCCGGAAACGGCCGCACGAATATTTCCCGTTGCACGTTCTCATCCGAGTGATACGCGATCCACTTGCCGTCGGGCGAGACACCGGGGGACGATTGCAACCCCGGCTGCTGCAACAATTTCGTCGGGTTCCGTATCTGCAGTTCTTCGCCCACCTTCAAGAGATCGGCGATGGCCAATTCCAGACCTTGTCCAGGTCCTGCTGACTGATTGAAGAGCACTCTCTTCCCGTCCGGAGTGAGGGATCTAGATGACGAACCTACGAAATTGGACTTTTGCTCGGTCCCTCCACCATCCGTCCGAATCCACCCCAACGAGCGATCATCCAACTCGTAGATCAGATGTCCCGCATCTGGAGTCCAAACCAGGTATCCCCGGTTTACCCTTCCCTGGGTCAGTCTCGTCAATCGATTGCTCGTTAAATCGAACAACCAGATGTTCTTCTCTCCCTGTTGCTCAATCGTCAGTGCCATTCGCTTCCCGTCGGGCGAAAGGCGCGGAGAGCTGTACTGTCCCGGCTTTGTCAACACCGGCGCCACTTCTCCACCCGGCATCAGCCACGCAATCACACGCTCGCTGGAGCGCCTTCGACCCTTCCGATACACGACATGTCCTTGGGTCGAAACTTCGTACTGGATTCCTCTCAATCCCGCGGAATCCACGCCATCAATGACCTGGACTTCCGGCCCATCGAGTCCCATTCGGCCCAAATTGAAGCGGGCCCCATAAAGCCGCCCGTCACGATAGAACACCAGAAAACCGCCATCGATATAACGGGCTCTTGATCCCCCTGGCATTACAATCGATCCCTTTCCGCCGTCCGGCGGCACAACGCTAACGCCATCCCGCGACTCGACCAGGAATCCCTTTCCCCCTGGCAGGACTGCCGGATTGTCTCGCCCGGCGTCCGTTAGCGGCACGGGCTCCCCGCCCTTGGGAGTGAATCGCGATATCGCGGGTCCTCCAAACGAACTGAGCAGGCTCCCATCTTCCATCCATACTCCAGGCCGTGTCGGCCGCTTTTCGAGTAACAACTCGGGAACTCCTCCGTCCGTAGACACACGGAACAGGTTCATGTTCGCGTAGTACGCCACCCACTTTCCGTCCGTGGAAACGAATGGTGACGCCGCTCCCTCCGTTCCCGCTAGAGTTCGTATCTCTGGACTGTCCATCCGCCGCACCCGCAATGTCCGGTCCGCTACAAATACCACCGTCTTCCCGTCTGCCGAGATTGCCGGATCGAACACCTCTTCCGTTCCAGTCTCAATGTCAAGGACCGCAAAATGCCCCTGTTCGGCCAGAACGGGCGCTCGCCACAGCGCCCATAATGCCAACAGCGCAACTGCTGCCAGCACCCCCGCCACCGCCCAGGCCCAAAGGGGCCGTCTCGCCGATCCTGCGGGCAACTCCATGGCCCAATCCAACGCGCGCTTCAAATCCAAAGCACTTTGAAACCGCGCATCCGGATCTTTCGCCAGGCACGTCCGCAAAACTCGGTCCAACGGCGGAGCCAATTGCAATGCCGCCGGCTCACGCTCCAGAATCGCCGCAATCACCGAAGCGGCGGATGTTCCCGCGAACGCCCGCTTCCCCGAAAGCAACTCATACAACACACATCCGAATGCAAACAAATCGCTCCGCGCATCGGCCGGCCGCCCTTCCAACTGCTCCGGCGCCATATACTGCAGCGTGCCCGCTATCTCCCCCGCTCCGGAGAGCGCCCGCGTCACCGTCTCATCGCCGGCCTGCATCTTGGAGGTCTGTGTCGCCAGCCCAAAGTCGAGTAGCTTTATGCCCTGTTTCGTAATCAGAATATTCGCCGGCTTCAGATCCCGATGCGTGAACCCTTTTTTGTGCGCCGCATCCAAGGCGTCCAAAATCTGCCGGGAATAGAGAAGGGCCTTCTCCGCCGCCATCGGTCCCGCCAACGGCACTCCCTCAATAAACTCCATGACCAGGTAATTCGGACCCACGTCGAACAACGTGCAGATATTGGGATGACTCAGCGCCGCAATCGCCCGCGCTTCATTCATGAACCGATCCGAAAACTGCTCCTTGGATACCTTGATAGCAACTACCCGCTGCAGCCTCGTATCCAACGCTTTCCACACCTCTCCCATCCCGCCCTCGCCAATTCGGGAAACTAGTTCATAGGGGCCAAGCCTCTCCCCACCGGCTAGAGATTGCACCCTGCCACTATCTCCCAGAACCGGTCCCCTAAGCAAACGTCCAATCCGTCTCCACAACGGATGATCGCTTTCCACACTCCTCCATCAAAGCTATTGACACGACGCGGCGCCAATGGCAGACTCTGAAGTATCGATTATCGATGCCTCGATGATCGATAGGAGTGTATGGACTCGAATAACGGAACCTTCCTGCCCGGCACGCTTGAGATGCTGATACTAAAGACATTAAGCGCCAAGCCGATGCACGGCTACGGTATTGCCGAAGCGATCCGTCAAACCTCCGGCGATGCGCTCAGGGTCGGCGAAGGGTCTTTGTACCCCGCCCTGCAACGACTACTCATCGAAGACAGCGTACATGCAGAATGGGGCGTGTCGGAGAATAAACGCCGCGCCCGCATCTATACCATTACGGCTTCGGGCCGAAAGCACTTGGAACGCGAACGGAGGGAATTCGACCAGACGATAACCGGAATTCTCCGTGTCTTGGAGGCTCAATGAGATTCTGGAAACGCCTGCTACTCCTCGGTAAGCGGCGGCAAATGGAGGCCGATCTGGCCGAGGAGATGCGCATCCACCGAGAAATGGCGGAGACCCGATTCCGGAACGAAGGCGCCAGCGCCAACCAGGCACAGCACGCTGCGCGCCGCCAGTTCGGTAACGCATCGGCCGCGCTTGAGGAGAGTCGCGACGTCTGGCGCTTCATTACCCTGGAGGACCTGTCGAACGACATACGTTACGCCGCCAGGAACTGGGTCCGAAGCCCGGCATTCGCCATAACCGTCATCGCCACTATTGGACTTGCGCTAGGCTTGAACACCGCTCTCTTCACCGCTTTCGATCACTACGTTCTTCGCCCCCTCGCGGTCCGGGATCCCGGGACTCTATACCAGGTTGAATGGAAGACGAAGTCCGGCGCGGGCCACTTCTTCACCTGGGAAGAGTTCCAAAGTCTTCGCGAGCAAACGGGTGTTCTCAGCGGATCCTACGCTTCTTTCGGAGTCCTCGGTCAAATTGACCACCAGCCCGCCTTCGGGCAACTCGTGACGCCGGATTTCTTCGACCTGTTGGGAGCTCCCGTCTTCATGGGCCGCCAGTTTACGCCGATGGACGCCCCGGCGCCTGGAACTGGCGCTTACATCGTCTTGGGCCACAACTGCTGGAGGACCAAGTTCGGTTCGGATCCTTCTATTCTGGGCCGCCGCGTATTTGTCCGCGGGCAGCCGTTCGAAGTGATTGGCGTAGCCGCCGCCGAATTCTCCGGCATCGGTCCCGTGCCCGCCGATTTCTGGGTTCCGTTAACCATGTACGCGTCGCTCAACAACGGAATCGATCTCTTCGCGCCGGCCAAGACCGGATCGCTACTGACCGTCGTTCGGCTTCGGGGTGACATCTCGCTCAGTACCGCCAAATCCGCGCTGCTTGCCTGGAGCCGCCGCCAAACCCGCGACTATCCCGACGATCAGAAGGCAGTGGGCATTTACTTGGAATCGCGCGCCAGCGCTGTACCCTTCAACGCGGACGTCATCCTCGCCTTCGCGCCGATATTCGTCGCCTTCGGACTCGTCCTACTAACGGCCTGCGCTAACGTTTCGAATATGATGCTCGCGCGAGCGGTGGTCCGGCAGCGCGAAATTGGAATTCGGCTCGCACTTGGGGCCGGCCGCCTGCGCCTGATTCGCCAGTTACTCACCGAGGCATTCCTGCTGTCCCTTCCCGCCGCACTGGTTGGGTACCTGATTTCGGAAGTCACCATCCGCGGTCTACGGGAACTGTTCTATCGCACGATCCCTGCCCGCTTTAGCAAGGTCCTGCAATTTCCCGAGATGCAGCCCGACTACCGTGTCTTCGGATTCATCCTGCTTGCGGCGGTCGTTGCGACTCTCCTGTTCGGTCTGATTCCCGCTATCCAGGCCACACGGGCCAACTTCGGCAGCGGCATTCGTTCTTCCCGCCTGAGAAATACGCTTCTCGTGGCCCAGGTCCTGGTTTGCGCTCTGTTGCTAATCACCTCTCTCATCATCTTCAGCAGCGAGTCCAGGATCGCCAAACGCGATCTCCGCGTCGACCCCCACGGCGTCATCGATATCCGCATGCAATCGAAGTTCGCCTCCCGGATCGATGAAAGATTGCGCCGCGAGCCGCTCATTGAGTCAGTCGCCGCCGTATCGCGAGCACCGCTTTACGGGGGGCTTCCCGCCATTTCAATCGGCCCCGCAGACAAATCACAACTCTTCCGCTCCTACTTCAATATGGTATCGCCAGAGTACTTCGATGTTCTTCGAATTCCGTTGGTTAGCGGCCGAAACTTCACGCCGGCCGAGGCCGCCGCCGGTGCTGCCGTTGCCATCATCAGTGACGCTACTGCCCGTCGACTGTGGGGGAATGAATCCGCGCTCGGCCAGGAGATCCGCATTGTATCCGAGCGTGCCAATCGCTTCTTTGCCTCTCCCGCGTTCACCAGGGCGCAGGTCGTCGGTGTCGCGCGCGACGTTGTGAACGGCTACGCCGCCGAGGGTGTGGATTCCGCCTGCCTGTATTTCCCAGTTACCACCGGCAACGCCGCCGTGACCTCGCTCCTCGTCCGGGCGCACGGCGACGCCGAAAAGTCCCACGACCTGATCGATCGCCTCGTTCATGAAACCGCCCCAGGCGCGGCCGACCTAATCAACCCGCTCGAAGACGTCGTCGAAACGCAAATCTATCCCTTTCGCGTCTTGTTCTGGCTTGGCGGATTCCTGGCGGCGCTGGCGATGGTGCTGGTCATTTCGGGAACTTATGGGGTCCTGTCTTTCCTGGTCAATCAACGGCAAAAGGAGATCGGGATCCGCGTCGCCTTGGGTGCCTCGACACGTGAAGTCGTCGGTTTGATTCTCGGGCAGTCGCTGCGCCTGGCGCTGCTCGGCGCAATTCTCGGAGCATCCTTCGCACTCGCCGTTGCGCCTCTGCTCGCGCGGGAAATCGACACAGTGCGGCCGTTCGAAGTACTGCCGTACGGAACCGCAATGGGGCTTGTGCTGGCAGCAGCCGCCGTCGCCGCGTTCGTTCCCGCCCGGCGCGTCTCACGCCTCGATGCCGCCACCACGCTCCGCAGCGACTGAGCCCTGTATACTGTCCCGAGGGAGACCAACGGCAATGAGGCATTTACTGTCGGCAGGCCTGTTCGCGGCATTGCTGTTGCTGCCGGGATGCGGCGATCTGTTATCAGTTCAACCCCTGGCGACCCCGGCCACGCAGATTTTCGATAAATCGTTGATAGGCCAGTGGACTTGCGTCGATAAGGATTGCAAAGGAACGGTGTTGATTCGCCCCAATTCCGTGCCGAAGGACAGCTACGACATAGTTTGGATCCCCGGTGAAGCCGACGGCGAGCCCCTCCGCATGACCGGGCAACTCGTTAAAGTGGGAAATCGAATGGTCTTCGACCTCCTGGCCGTCAAGCGCGAGCCCCTCACCATTCCCGGCCATTTCTTCATGCTGATGGATAAGTCGCCGAACGGCCTCGCCTTCCACTGGCTTGATTCCGAATGGCTGCGTGGCAAACTTAACGGACCGAACGCTCCCGCCCACGCGATGGCCGGTGACAAGCCCGTTCTCATCGCCGACAGCGCCCGGTTGAACGCCTTCTTAGCCGAATTTGGCCTCGATCCCAAAGCCAAGTCCGGCACTCTGACCTTAAAGCGCCTATGAACACCCAATCCCAACTCCTCGATCCCGGCCCTATTCTCCAGCATGCCTTCGGCTTCTGGTCTTCCAAAGTCCTGCTTACGGCCGTCAGTTTCGGGCTTTTTACGAAACTGAGCAGCCGCAAAATCACCGGCGCCGAACTGGGTGCCGAACTCGGGCTTCATCCGCGCGGGATCAGCGATTTCTTCGACGCTCTTGTGGCCATGAAGTTCCTCGAGCGCGACGGCGACGGCCCCGGCGCCCTGTACTCGAACACTCCGGCCGGCGCGCTCTATCTCGACAGCACCAGTCCCCGCTACGTCGGTGGCATCCTCGTCATGTTGAATGAGCGGCTGTTCAAGTTCTGGAACGATCTGCCGGTAGCGCTCCGCACCGGCAAGCCCCAGAACGAAGCGAAACACGGCATGAAGGGAATGTTCGAGGAACTCTACGAAGAACTGCCGCGGCTGGAACAGTTCATGGGCGCGATGACGGGCCTCTCGCGCATCAATTTCGAAGCGTTCGCCGAGAAGTTCGATTTCACCAAATACAAAACGCTGTGCGACGTCGGTGGCGCGACCGGCCTGCTCTGTATCGAAGCGGCCAAACGCCATGCGCACCTCACATGCACGTCCTTCGACCTCCCGCCCGTGGAGCCAATCGCCCAAAAACACATTGCCGCCGCCGGGCTCAGCGACCGCATCGGCACCGCCGCCGGAGACTTCTTCAACGATCCTCTGCCCAATGCCGACGTCATCACAATGGGGATGATCCTCCACGACTGGAATCTGGGAAAGAAGATGCAGTTGATTCAGTCCGCCTACAACGCCCTGCCAACCGGTGGCGCGTTTGTGGTCATCGAGGCGCTGATTGACGACGCCCGCCGCGAGAACTTGTTCGGCCTCCTCATGTCTCTCAACATGCTGATTGAATTCGGCGAAGCGTTCGACTACTCCGGCGCCGACTTCCGCGGCTGGTGCGAACAGGTGGGGTTTACTCGCTTCGAGGTGATCCATCTCGCCGGCCCTTCCAGCGCGGCGGTCGCGTATAAATAGCCCGTTACCGCTGGCACCGGCCGCAGTAATAGGTCGATCTGCCACCTTGCGCCAACCGTAAAATGCCCCGTCCGCAGACCCGGCACGCCTCACCCTCACGCCCATAAACCATCAACGTCTGCCGCTCGGCTTCAATCATATTCCCTGGTTTCGAATACAACTCATAAACCGATTCCACCGCCCCTGACATCACTTCCAGGATTGCGGTGTGCAGGCGACGAAGCTTCGACCGTTTCAACGAACCCATGACTCGTCGCGGATCGATTCCGGCACGGAAGAGAGCTTCCGCCGCATAGATGTTTCCCAATCCGGCGACCTTCGTCTGATCCATGAGGAAAATCTTCGCGGGTTTCTTCGAGCCTTTCGCAAGCGCGGCCAGCGCTTCAACCGTAAACGCGGGGTCCAGCGGTTCCCAACCCGTTTCCGGCAACTCGTTTTCCGTTATCAATGCGATCCGGCCCAAAGCTCTTGGATCTTCGAAAACAATGCCGCGGCCATCGGAAAGCTCCCAGACCGCCCTGACGGTATTGATCAAAAAACGATGGTCCGGCACCGCATACAAATTGCCGGTCATCCGAAGGTGAATATGCAGAATCGCGCCGCGGGAGAGATGCAAGAAAATGTTCTTCCCCCGCCGCTCTACCCGTTCCAATTTGGCCTTGCGGCAAGCCGCCTCCACCTCGCCCTTGGCGATCGATGGCCGCAGCAATCGCATCCGTTGAATGATCGCCCCTTCGGCCTCCAGACGCAGTTTCCTGCAGACAGCCTCGACCTCCGGCAACTCCGGCACGTTAGTCCTCTTTCACCGGGTCTTCGGCGCCTGGCATCGTTCGCTGGTTGCAGGCGGCCAGCCGGCGGATTGTCATCCAACCGCCTCGTCCAAGCCCAAACCGCCGCACGGCTTCGATCGAGTACTCCGAACAGGTCGGCCGGAAGCGGCACTGTATCCAACTCTGCCGGCCATGGCTTTGGTACACCCGCACCGCCCCAATATATCCTTTGGCGAACAACTGGTGCTCCGGGGATCGCAGGCAGTCGGCCGCGAATAGCGCGCCCGCGACTGCAATGAGAAGCAAGTACGGCTCGGGCCGCTTCAGCCAGCGCCGCAATGTGGACATCGCATACTCGTCTGCAGCCGCTGATTCCCACAATACCGGCACCCCAGCAAGACTCCGACAGGCCGGGCATGCAGATAGAGAATCAAGCCGATCACGCTCATGGAGAACACCAGCAGCAGCCACATCGGAATGTTTTCCATTCCTCGCGCCTTCGCGTCTTTGTTCACCCAGAGCAGCAGAGCAACGTTCAGCGCTATGACGACGACGGGGATAAACAGCAGCATGCCGCAGGCACCGCAACCGGCCATGCCCATAGCTCCGGCCGCGATCGCATCTTCTTCCTGCCGCCGGCGCCGTGCCATTACTCTTCTTTCGCCCAACCCATCAGTTCCACCGGCGCTCCGGCCGCCACGCCCAATTTCTTGGCCGCGTTGGCCTCCCGTAGAACGATCTCGATATAGCCGCTCGAGCCCGCGATCGCGAACAACTCCCCGTAGCCGCACTGCTCGTAATGCGTGGCCAGCGTCGCCACTTGCTCAAACCCTACCGTGAAAACGAACGGATTTGTCGCCACCCAGGGAAAGTCGCTCAGCTTGAAATTGGTGATCACATTTCCAAACCGGTCCACCTTCAGAATGGTCCCCGTCCATTGCCGTTTCGATGTTTGCGATGGCTTGTCTAATCGAAGCCGCAATGCGTCGATGACCAGCTTTCCGAAGGTCGAAGGGCGCACCCCCGCCGCCAGGTGAGCCGCGCACGGCGCAAAGATATCCCGCCCATGAAAAGTTTTGCTGACATCGAAGAGGAAGTAGCGGCTATTTGTAATTTCCCGCGTTTTCGCATTCTCGACCGACAACGCAGAGGTCAAGATCCCATTGTCCGGTCCGATGAAAAATTGGCGCGCGGCTCCCACCAGGATCGGCCGCCGTGCCGAACCCACTCCCGGATCGACCACGGCGACGTGAATCGTACCCGCAGGGAACCATTTCCACGCCTCACCAAACGTGAAGGCTGCTTCTGTCACTTCAAACGGCCGTAGCTCATGGGTCACGTCGACGATTTCGGCGTTCGGGCAGATGCCGAGAATGACGCCCTTCATTGCGGCCACAAAATGGTCGGAAGCGCCAAAATCGGAAGTCAACGTAATGATGGGTCTTTGCGGTGCCATTGGTAGAATAGAGGTGTGGAGCGGTACTACTTCGATCACAACGCAACAACGCCGGTCGCCCCTGCGGTGATCGAGGCTATGCTCCTCACGCTCCGCGAAGGATTCGGGAATGCATCCAGTATCCATCAGGCGGGTCAAGAGGCCAAGCGAGCGCTGGAACGGGCCCGCCGGCAGACCGCGGCGTTTCTGGGCTGTTCACCGAAAGAGATTGTATTCACGAGCGGCGGCACGGAGGGGGATAATCTGGCCATTTTCGGCGTGCCGAGCGGCCACATCGTCACGACCAACATCGAGCATCCCGCCATTCTCGCCGCCTGCCGCAACTTGGACGTGACCTATTTGAGCGCCGATTCCAATGGCGTTATCCGTCCGGAATCTCTGCGGGAAGCTATCCGCCCATCCACGGTGCTCGTATCGATTATGCACGCCAATAACGAACTGGGCACGGTGCAGGACGTCGAAACGCTCGCGGCGATTGCCCACGAGCGGGGAGCACTCTTTCATTCCGATGGCGTTCAGGCCGCAGGGAAGATTCCGGTTCCACTGAAAAGCATTGATCTCTACACCATTTCCGGCCACAAATTAAACGCCCCCAAGGGTGTCGGCGCGCTCTATGTCCGAAGCGGTGTTGAAATTAGTCCGCGACAGTTCGGCGGGCGTCACGAATCGGGCCGGCGGGCTGGAACGGAAAACGTGCCTGGCGCCGTCGCTCTCGGTGCCGCGTGTGAACTGCCGCGAGATCCGGAATACCTTCGGTCGCTTACACAACGGCTGGAGCAGGGTATTCTGGCGAGCGTACCCAATGCGATCGTTAACGGCGCCAACGCTCTCCGCCTTCCCAACACAACGAACATACGATTCGCCGGCATCGAAGGCGAGGCGATGGTGATTGCCCTCGACCTGAAGGGCTTCGCGGTTTCGAGCGGCGCGGCGTGTTCGTCGGGCGCCGTTGAGCCGTCCCACGTCCTGACAGCCATCGGGCTTACCAGGGAGCAGGCAAAGGCTTCGATTCGATTCTCATTGGGGCTTGGAAACACCGTCGAGCAGGTTGACGCGCTGCTCGCCGCCGTCGCCGCCTCGGCCGCGCATTTGAGGAGGCTTTCACCCGTTTATGTCTGAGGAACTCATCGCCGTGGCAATGAGCGGCGGCGTCGACTCCTCGGTCGTCGCCGGGCTCATGAAGCGCGATGGCGCCAACATCGTCGGCATGACCATGCAGCTCTGGAACCAGCGCCGGCTGCCGGAACTCGCCAGCGACAAACCCACCGGGCGCTGCTGCTCCATCGACGACGTCTACGATGCGCGGTACGTAGCCCAACTCGTCGGGATTCCCTACTACGTCGTCAACTTCGAAGACGCGTTCGAAAACGCGGTGGTGAAACCGTTCGTCAACGACTATCTACAGGGCCGCACACCGATCCCCTGCACGCTCTGCAACAACTTCATCAAGTTCGATACGTTTCTGGAAATGGCCGAAGGTATCGGCGCCGAAAAGATTGCCACTGGCCATTATGCGCGGATCACTCGCAATACGGACAACGGCCGCTGGGAACTGCGGCGCGCCGTGGATGCCTCGAAGGACCAGACATATTTCCTGTTCGGACTTACTCAAACGCAACTCGCCCGGACCCTGTTCCCGCTCGGCGGCATGGTGAAATCCGAAGTCCGGGAGTTGGCGCATTCGCTGAATCTCCCTGTTGCCGACAAAGGCGACAGCCAGGAGATCTGCTTCGTTCCGAACGGCGATTACAAGGCGTTTATCGAGGCCTACTGCCGGGAACAGAACATTCCGCTCCAGGAGATGGGCGGCGACATCGTCGATCAGGATGGTCAGGTTCTTGGCGAGCATGCCGGTTATCACAGCTATACGGTTGGACAGCGCAGAGGCATTGGCGTGGCCGTTGGCGAGCCGCTCTACGTTATCGCCACAGAACCGGAAACACGGCGTGTGGTCGTCGGGCGCGGCACGGATCTGCAAACCGCAACCTTCACGGTGAGTTCGGTCAATTGGATTTCGATCGGGCCGATTGAGACGCCCAGGCGGGCGCAGGTTCGCATTCGGAATCGTCACATTCCGGCGGATGCCACACTGATTCCAATCGGCGACGATGCACGGGTGAAGGTCCAATTCGATGAGCCCCAGCGGGCGGTGACACCGGGCCAGGGCGCCGTGTTCTACGATGGCGACCTCGTGTTGGGCGGCGGCTGGATAGACTAGGGTCCAAGTGGCGCAGCGCAGTCCTCAACGCAACCGGGCGGAATACGCCGTCGCACGTCTCGCACTCGCATTGGTCGCCTACGGACCTTGGCGGCTGAGCTACGCGTTGGCCTGGTGTTACGCGCAGATTCTGCGCTTGGTGGTGCCGAAGCTCTCAACAGTAGGCGCTCGCAATGTCGAAATGGCCGAAATGCCTCCAACGGTGGTCAACGGCGTTTGGCGTTCGATCGCTCGCCAGATAGTTGTCTTCGCGCGGATGGGCCGTATCGACTCGTCCAACGTTCATGAATGGATCCGCTACGAGGGCTTCGAACACTTCCGGAAAGCCAAGGAGGCGGGCAAAGGCGTGCTCTTTGCCACGCTTCATTTGGGCGCGTGGGAGCTAAGCGCGTTCAGCCACGCCTTAATGTCAGAGCCGATGCACGTTGTAGTCCGGCCGCTCGATAATCCATTACTCGACGAGTTTGTCGAAGCTCGCCGCGCCGCGAGCGGAAACGTGATTCTCGGGAAGAAGGAAGCCGTTCGAGGAGTGCTGCAGGCACTGAAGGACAATCGAGCCGTCGGAATCCTGGTGGACCAGAATGTGGGATTGGACGAAGGAATCTTCGTCAACTTCTTTGGACGTAAGGCTTGCGTCAGTCCCACATTCGCTAAACTGGCTGCCCGCACCGGCGCCACCGTCATTCCCGGATATGCTATTTGGAGTCCGGATGAGCGCAAATTCATCCTTCGCTTCGATGAACCGGTCGGCATTACAGGAAACACTTTCATCGATACGCAGCGGATCCAGAACGCGCTGGAGCGCGCCATCCGGGCCTACCCAGACCAATGGCTATGGATACATCGACGATGGAAAACAAGACCTCCCGGCGAAGAGCCGCTCTATTGATTGCCGTACTGGCGGGCTGCATGCCTGCGCAGGACCGGCCCGTTCCGCCTCCGGGCGTCCCCGTTGCGGAAAATGACCGCAAGGATCTCGAGGGCGGGTTGAAACGCTTGAGCGAAAGTATCGATTCGCTCGGCAAACACGCACTACTACCGGACGTTCTGATCTTCCGGGAGGCCGTTCGCTACGCCCTCTCCTACAATGAGTTTTTCGATCCGCCGGACATTCCCAAAGCCAAAGCGCTACTGGTCGAAGGGCAGAAGCGCGCCGACCAACTGCTGCGCGGCGAGGCCCCCTGGACAAAGGCCGCAGGCCTCGTCGTTCGCGGATATGTTTCGAAAATTGACGGTTCCGTCCAACCATATGGCCTGGTTGTGCCGCCGACTTTCGATCCGAAGCTCCCGCGAAAATGGCGCGTCGATGCTTGGTTCCACGGGCGCGCGGAGAAACTGAGCGAGGTCAACTTCCTGTCCGAGCGCATGTCCCAGCCCGGACAGTTCACGCCGGCCGACACCATCGTCCTCCATCTGTACGGCCGCTACTGCAACGCCAACAAGTTCGCTGGCGAAGTAGACCTCTTTGAAGCGCTCGACGCGCTGCGCAAGCAATACCCCGTCGATGACGACCGGCTGCTGGTACGCGGCTTCAGCATGGGCGGCGCTGCCGCCTGGCACTTTGGCGCACACCATGCCGGCCGCTGGGCCGCGGTGGCGCCCGGCGCGGGATTCAGCGAATCGGCCGAGTTCCTGCGCTTGGCCCGCAATAACGAACAAACGCCGCCGTGGGAACAGACCCTGTGGCGAATGTACGATGCCACCCTTTACGCGGCCAACTTCACCAATGTCCCGCTGGTGGCCTACAGCGGCGAGATCGACGGGCAGAAACAGGCGGCCGATATTATGGCCAAATACCTCGACAAAGAAGGCATTCCAATGACGCATATCATCGGGCCGCAGACGCCGCACCGCTACCACCCGGAATCGAAGATCGAGATCGACAAACGGCTCGACGCCATTGCCGCCAAGGGCAGGGAAGCCTACCCTCGCCGGATCAAGTTTGTCACCTACACGCTCCGCTACAACCGCATGAAGTGGATCGCCGTCACCGGCATGGAGAAGCATTGGGAAAAGGCCACCGTCGACGCTTCCGTGCATAACAAGGAGGCGCTGCAAATCACGACTTCGAACGTCTCGGCGCTGACGATCGACTATGGCGCTGGCGGCGCTCCGGTCGAACTGGTGGGCAAAGCCACGATCGCTATTGACGGGCAAAGCGTGACGGTGACCGGCCCATCGAGCGACCGCTCCTGGACAGTTCACCTTGCAAAAACGGGAGGGAAATGGGCCGCCGCAGCGACAGCTCCTACCGGGAAAGTGAAGCGTCACGGGCTGCAGGGTCCCATCGACGACGCCTTCATGAACTCCTTCCTTTTCGTCATCCCCAGCGGCGTCCCATCGGGCGATGCCGGCAAACGGCTCGCCGCCGAACAGGAACGCGCCATACGCGAATGGCGGCGCCAGTTCCGCGGCGACGCGCGGGTGAAGAAGGATGCCGAGGTCACCGACGCCGATATTGCCGCGCACAATCTGGTGTTGTGGGGCGATCCGGCGTCGAACTCAGTAATGGCGAAAGTGATGAGCGGCTTGCCCATTCAATGGGCGGGCGACGCACTGACTGTGAAAGGGCAGCGCTTCAACAGCGCCACAAACTACCCGGCGATGATCTACCCCAATCCTTTAAACGACAAGAAGTACGTCGTTCTAAACAGCGGGTTCACATTCCGCGAATTTGACAATCTCAATAACGCCCGGCAGATTTCGAAGCTTCCCGACTGGGCCGTCATCGACGTAACCACGCCAGCCAACGGACGGTATCCGGGCAAAGTAGCTGCCGCGGGATTCTTCGACGAAAACTGGAAATAGCAACAAAAAGGGCGGCCCGCTCGGGCCGCCCTTTTTGTTGGTTGTTACGTTTGTGGCTAGAAGTAGAGCTTCAGAGCCACCTGCATCGAGCGCGGCGAGTTGAGCAAATCGCCCGCGCCAGTCAACTGGCCAAACTGGTTGCTCTGGAGGCTAAGGCTGCCGGTGCCGAACCGAACTCGGTTGAAGGCGTTAAATGCCTCTCCGCGAAGGTCGAGCCGGATCTGTTCCTTGATCGGGAATGACTTAGAGATCGAAATGTTCTCGTTGTAATTGCCGAACTGCCGGAACTTCGGATTGTAGCGAGTCTGGTTGCCGAACGTGTTGGCCGGTTGAGCGGGGAAGAAGCTGGCCGGTTGCACGAAACGATCGACGAACGGATCGAAATCGCCGCCCTTGGTGGGAGCGCGCCATCCGTCGTAGGTCGAAACGATCGGGCGAAGGCCGCCGCTGAACAGAGGCATCGAGTTGCTCGTGCCGAGGCCAAGAGGCAGGCCGCTCGAGTAGAAGGCATTGGCAGAAACTCGCCAGCCTCCCAGGATCCAGCCGGCCGCCGCATTGTCGTTGAGGAACTTCTTCCCTTTTCCGAACGGCAATTCGTAAACGATACCGATCTTGAAGTTATGGGGCACATCGAACTGCCCAATCGACTTCTCCAGGCCACGATTGAAGTGGTCCATAGCTGCGCCGCCAACCCAGTAGCTGTCGGAATCGGTCAGGATCTTCGAGAACACGTAGGAGGTCTGGAAATTCAGGCCGCCAGAATAGCGCTTCTCGAACCGGATCATCGCTGCGTGATAGGTGGAGTGGCCGGAATGGTCTCCACCGCCGGAACCGGTGTCGATAGCGTTGTACTGCGGATACGGACGGAGCGAACGGCCGACGGTCGCCTGCGCTCCCCAACCGCCGGTACCTCGAAGCCCCGGAGCGTCTCCGAAAGTGGGATACGGCGCCCGAATTCCTGCCGCGACAGCCGCGGGGGAATCGAAACGGGAATTCAGCAGCGTGGCTCCATATTGAGTTAAGTAGGAGGGGTTCAGTTGGTTGTAGTTCAGCAGACCGGACTGCAGGCCAGAGCCCAGCGACGCGTTATAAGACGTTTCCATTACCATCGTTGTCGACAATTGACGCTGGATGGAAAGATTCCAGGTGACGAATGCCGGCGGCGTAGTTGCCTCGCTGCCCTGCCACCAAGGCATGGCGTCGCGGTTGGCAAAGCTGGGGTTAATGAACGGCGGCGCAGACCAGGTCGGCAGCCCGTTCTTAACAAGATAGGACGGCTGGAGTCCGTTGGTGCTGTCGGGGAAGTCTTGTGTCAGCGTGAAGCCGCGCTGGTGAGTAGAGCCGGTAACGGTGGTGATGTTGCCATAGCTCAAACCGGCAGACATGCGGATGACGGTCTTCTCCTTGTGCGTGTACGCCATACCGAAACGTGGGCCGAATGCCTTGTAGTAAGTATCCGCCAATGTCCGCGTCCCTTCGCGGCCCTCTCCAGATCCGGCGTAGAGCAGCGCGCCCTTGATATTGCCGGCGCCCGGGTTGGGACGATCCGGACCGAAGTCGCTCCAGCTATCGTTCTCACCGGTCGGCGGGAGCATGGTCTCCCAGCGCAGGCCGAGGTTGATCATCAGGTTGTGCTTCACGCGCCAGTCGGTCTGGATGAAGCCGGAATAGGAGGGCCACTGTTGGCCAATATAGCGGACCGTTTCGGCGACGCCATTCTGAGCATAGCCGAGCAGCATGGATGCGATGGGACTGCCGCCGGCAGTTGTAAAGTTGGTATCACCGGGACGGCCTGTGTTCTTGAAGTCGAACGTCATGCAGCCGGAAATGCACTGCCGTCCAAATCCGTTATAAAACTGATACATGGCTTGTCCGCCGAACTTGATGGTGTGCTTGCCCTTGATGATTGTCACGTCATTGGCAAACTGCTTGATGAAGTTCTCCGACCCGTTGTTTGCGCGTCCGCCCCACTGGCTATAGCCATTGGAGGCGAAGTTCACATTGACAAGGTTCTGCGCGCAGTCAGCGACATTGATCGCGCAATATTTTGCCTTCCAGTCGATGCCGCTAATGACCGTCGCCTGGGGCGGATCGTGGTTTTCTTTCCAGTTATTTCCGCCGCCGTAGAAGTGATTAAACACCGTGGGAGAGATGTTCCAGTCCCAACTGCCGCGGAAAACATCGGACGGACGGCGTGTATCGTTGTAGTTCACGAAGAAGCCAGGCAGGTCGGGCGGGCCGGCGGCGGACGGCTTCTCAAAGGTCCGGTTGTAGCCCCAGTAGCCGGAGATGCGATGCTTGTCGCTGAACACGTGATCGCCCTTCACGCTGAACTTCGTATTCGGTCGAACAACGCTGCCCCCGGTGACCAGGTAATTGTTCTGGACGTATCCCACAGTTCCGGGAGCGGCGCCGTTATTCGGAACCGGCACAGGACCGGAACGAAATGCACCAAGCATCTTCACCACGTCGGGATCGAACATACTCGCCGGAATCTGATTGTTCGGGAAGACGTTTCGTGAAACTTGCCCGGCAGCATTGGTGGTCTGCGTGGTGGGATCATAAATCGGAATCCGCGCACCCGAGGAGTCTACCCAATTGCGGAAGTCGCCATTGTACATTTCCGGTGTCGGCACTGTGCGTTGGGCTCCAGTGGCGCCTTCGCGGTTGCGGAAGGCCTCGTAGCTTACGAAGAAGAAGGTCTTATTCTTGCCGTTGTACAGTTTCGGAATTAAGACCGGACCGCCCACCGAGCCTCCGAAATCGTGCTGCTTATAAATCGGGCGTGCTATGCCGCGGGCATTATTGAAGAAGTTGTTCGCGTCCAACACGTTGTTGCGCAAAAACTCATAGGCCGTCCCGTGAAAGTTGTTCGTACCCGACTTGGAGGCAAAGCTCATGATGCCGCCCGTCGCCTGGCCGAACTCCGCCTTGAACCCGTTCGTGTCGACCGTGAATTCGGTAATTGCTTCGATGGAGGGTGCATTCACCGCCACCCAGCTTTGCGTCAGGGCGCGAGTCGTATTGGCCGAAACACCGTCGAGGTTGGTGCCGTAACCGGCCGCCTGTCCGCCGCCCAGAATGAACCCGTTGTCGCCGCCGACATTCTTCGCTTCCGGCGTCATCGCCGCGAGATTGAACGGACTTCGCATCGTTCCACCGACGACCAGCGGAAGTTCGTCAACCAGTTTGTTGTCGATGGTGACACTGGACTTGGCGTTTTCCGTGGACAGTGCGAGGGCGCTGGCTGAAACTTCAATCGCCTGAACCGATGTGCCGACTTCGAGAGTCGCATCGGCACGTACCGTCGCCGAGGCGTTCAATACAAGGCCCGTAATGCTCGCCGGCCGGAATCCCGACTTTTCCACACGGACCGTGTAGGTACCGACTTGCAGTTGCGGAATGGTGTATTCACCATTCGCATTGGAAGGCACCGTGGAAGAGACTCCCGTCAGAGTATTTGTGAGAACGACCTTGGCTGCGGGAACGATCGCGCCTGATGCATCGCGAACAGTGCCCGTAATAGTGCCGCGTTCCGATTGTGCAAACATTGCCATCGCGCAGGCCGCGATGCAGAGCGCCCCTTGGCGCAGGAACTTTAGCATGATATGTCTACCCCTTATGTATTTGCGTTAACCCACAGGCTCTCGCCAATTTAATATTCCAACTGGCTTGAGCGATTGCTAGAACCTATCACATTTCACACCCCGTTTAGAGAGGTCCGCACTCGCGTCATAATCGGTGCAATGGTACACAGATTACTGCTCCTAAGCGCTTTGCCGCTATTGGCAACCGAAAGTGTCCGAATTTGGGACTCCGCGCCCCACAGCGCCTTCACCGATCTCATCCGGCACAAAAATCAATGGATTTGCGTGTTTAGGGAAGGAAAGGGCCACGTTTCGACGGACGGCTCGATCCGAATACTTTCCAGCACGGATGGGCGAAAATGGCAGTCGGCGGCCCACCTCACCCTCCCAAACCGGGACCTGCGCGATCCCAAAATCACCCACACTCCTCAAGGGGAATTAATGATCACCGCTGCCGCCGCACACCGCGAACGCGACGGCCAGTCGCCCGTTCCGCATGACTCCATGGTCTGGTTCTCCAAAGATGCCAGATCCTGGTCGACTCCTGCCAGGATCGGCGATCCCAATTTTTGGCTATGGCGAGCCACCTGGCACAAGCATCAGGCGCTGATGGTCGGTTATCCCACCGGAAGCCGAGACGGCAAGACGCGCCTCTATAGCTCCAACGACGGCCGCAATTTCGAAAATCTAATTCCGGAGTTCGTCAAAGAGGGATTCCCCAACGAATCGACGATTATTTTCCAAAAGGACGGCACGGCGCTGTGCCTGGTTCGTCGCGACACGAAAGGGTTTAAGGGCCTGCTAGGCTCGGCGAAACCGCCGTATAAAGACTGGAACTGGGTTGACGTGGGCGCCCGCATCGGCGGCCCGAACTTCATTGAACTGCCCAATGGCCGGTTGATCGGTGTCCTTCGGCTCTACGACAACAAAACCCGCACTTCGATCGTCGAGCTTAACCCCAACGGCGGCATCAAAGAATTGGAGACCCTACCGTCGAACGGCGACTCCAGCTACGCCGGACTCGTTTGGCACAAGGGGGAACTCTGGATCAGCTACTACAGCTCGCACGAGGCTAAGACGTCCATCTATCTGGCGCGATGGAAGCCCTAGCCCGCACGAATGCGCTTAAAAGTAGAGTTTCAGCGCCAGTTGAATCTGGCGGGGAGAATTGGCTTGGTCTCCGGCCGTCTGGCTCAGGATGCCAAAAGTCGTTGACTGCAAGCCAAGCGAACCGAGCCCGAAGCGTACGCGATTAAATGCGTTGAACAACTCCGCGCGGAAGTCGATGCGAACCTGCTCCTTGATCGGGAATGCTTTCGAGAAAGAAAGATTTTCGTTCAGGTTGTTGAAGCTGCGGAATTTGGGGTTGTAGCGGGTCATGTTGCCGAACGTATTGGCCGGTTGCGCGGGGAAGAACGACGCCGGCTGAATCGTGCGGTCCTTCGCCGGATCGAACTCACTGCCCGCCCAGTTCGGACGCCAGCCGTCGTATGTGTTGATGATCGGACGGTTGCCGCCGGCAAACAGGGGCAGACCGTTGCTCGTGCTTATAGCAGCGGGCTGGCCGCCGGAATAAACAGCAATTCCCGAAATGCGCCAGCCTCCGAGCACGGCGTTCACGAAGCCGTTGGTCTGGTTTAGGAATGCCTTCCCCTTCCCAAACGGAAGGTCGTAAACGGCGCTGAATTTGGCGTTGTGGGTGACGTCAAACATACCGATCGACTTTTCCAGGCCGCGGTTGTAGTGGTCCATGGCAAAGCCATAGGCATCCGACCAGTAGCTGTCAGCGTCCGTCAGGATCTTCGAAAACACATACGAGGTTTGGAATTGAATACCGCTGGAGTAGCGCTTTTCGAGGCGCAACATCAGGGCATGGTACGTGGAATGGCCCGAGTGATCGCCGCCGCCGGACCGCGTGTCAATGTTCTGGAATTGCGGATATGGGCGTAATGCCTGACGGACAGTGGCGCCGGAACCCCACAGTTGGGAAAAGCCGGCAAAGGGTTCCCGGAAGCCGGCGGCAACGGCGGCGGCGGAATTGATGTTCGAGTTAAGCAGAGTAGGGCCGTACCGAGTGAGTAACTCGGGGTTCAGCGCGTTGTAGCTTAACAACCCTGCTTGCAGACGGCTGCCGAGACTGGCGTTATAGGAGACTTCAGTCACCATAGTGGGCGACAACTGGCGCTGGATCGAGAAGTTAAAACTCTGGAAAGCAGGAGGACGGGTGGCTTCGCGGCCCTGCCACCAAGGCATCGCACGGCCATTGCCGAAGCTGGGAGAGACGAAGGGCGGAGCTTGCCAGGGCGGCTGCCCGTTTCGGACCAGGAAGCGAGGCTGAACGCCCTGCGTCGAATCGCTCTGCGTGTCGGTGAGCGTGAAGCCCAAGGTATGTGTAGAGCCCGTTACGGTTGTGATATTGCCATAGCTAATACCGTATGAGAGGCGGAATACCGTCTTCTCCTTTGCTGTATACGCAATGCCGAAGCGCGGGCCGAACGCTTTGTAGTAACTGTCGGCCAAGCTGCGTGTGCCCTCGCAGCCATTGCAATTGCCGGCGTAGATAAGTGCGCCAGGGAGGTTGCCGGCGCCGGGATTCGGACGATCCGGCGCGAATTCGCTCCAATTGTCGTTCTCACCGACTGGAGGGAGAGTTGTTTCCCAACGGACGCCGAGATTGATCATGAGGTTGGGGCGAACGCGCCAGTCATCCTGGATGAAGCCGGCGTAGGAGGGCCACTGTTGCCCAATGTAGCGAATGGTGTCAATGGATCCGGAGTTGGCGTAGCCGAGGAGCATGGAAGCCACCGGGCTGCCGCCCGCCAGGGTGAAGTTGGTTTGGCCGGGGACGCCGGTGTGTTTGAAGTCGTACCCAATGCAACCGGAAACGCACTGGCGGCCGAAGCCGTTGTAGTACTGAAACTGAACCTGAGCGCCGAACTTCCAGGTGTGCTTTCCCTTGATCATGGTGACGTCGTCAGCGAACATTTTGATGAAGTTTTCGCTGCCGTTATTGGCTCGGCCGCCCCACTGGCTGTAGCCATTGGAGAAGTTGAAGTTCACCAGGTTCTGGTCGCAATCGGGAACATTCTGGATGCAGACTTTATCTTTCCATTTGATCCCGCTGCGGACGGTAGCCTGCGGCGGATCGTGGTTCTCTTTCCAGTTGTTACCCCCGCCATAGAAGTGATTGAAGATGGTGGGCGAAAAGCTGTAGTCCCAACTGCCGCGAAAAACATCGGAGTTGCGGACCGTGTCGTTGTAGTTCACGAAGAAGCCGGGCAGATCGGCAGGTCCGTTGACCCCGGGTACCTGGCTGGTGCGGTTGTAGCCCCAGTAGCCGGAAATGCGGCTCTTTTCACTGAAAACATGGTCACCCTTCACGCTGATTTTCGTGTTGGGCCGAACCTCAGAGCCTTGGCCGACGATGTAGTTGTTAGTGACGTACTGAATTGTTCCGGGTGTCGCTCCCAGGTTTGGCAGAGGCGTCGGACCGCTGCGAAAGGCGGCAATCGCGGCGTTCACGGTGGGATCGAATAGAGCTTTTGGAATCATATTATTGGCGAAGGGAACACGGGTGACTGTGCCGTTGGCCGCGGTCGTCTGCGTTGTGGGGTCGTAGATAGGAATCTGCCGGTTGTTGCCGTCCACCCAGTTGCGGAAATCGCCATCGTACATTTCGGCGGTGGGAACAGTGCGCACCGCGCTGTTGGCGCCGTCGCGATTCCGGAACGCTTCGTAGCTGGTAAAGAAGAACGTCCGGTTCTTGCCGTTGTAGATTTTCGGGATCCATACCGGACCGCCGAAAGAACCGCCGAAATCGTGCTGCTTATAGATCGGCCGCGCGATGCCTCGCCCGTTGTTGAAAAAGTTGTTGGCGTCCAGCGCTTCGTTCCGGATAAAGTCGTACGCCGTGCCATGAAACTCATTGGTTCCCGATTTGGACGCGAAGCTCATGATGCCGCCGGACGCCTGGCCAAATTCGGCCTTGAAACCATTGGTATCCACCGTGAACTCGGTCACCGCTTCAATCGACGGTGCGTTCACCGCGACCCAGCTCTGCGACAGGGCGCGCGAAGTATTCGCAGAGACGCCATCCAAATTCGTCCCGTACCCGGCCGCCTGGCCGCCGCCCAGAATGAAGCCGTTGTCTCCCCCAACGTTTTTGGCTTCCGGAGTCAACGCAGCCAGATTGAACGGAGACCGCATCGCACCTCCGACAACCAGCGGCAACTCATCCACCAGCTTGTTGTTCATGGTCACGCTGGTCTTGGCATTTTCCGTGGCCAGGGCTAGCGCGCTCGCTGATACCTCCACCGCTTGAATGGCGGTCCCCACTTCAAGCGTGGCATCAGCCCTTATCGTCGCTGACGCGTTCAGGACAAGGCCGGTAATGCTGGCCGGGCGAAAGCCCTCTTTCTCTACTCTTACGCTGTAGACGCCGACCTGTAGTTGAGGAACCGTAAAGTCCCCATCCGCGTTCGTTGGCGTGTTAAATGCAAGTCCCGTTTGTGTGTTTAGCAGATGCACTTTCGCGCCAGGAATAATAGCGCCGGAAGCGTCGCGGACTGTTCCCGTTATAGTTCCCCGCTCTGATTGCGCAATTAGCCCTATTCCAAATAGGGCGGTACAGAATACAACTTGGCCAATGCGTCTATACATGTGAACTCCTACACCTTAATCGTTACGTTGACCTAACTCCCGGTCCCCGGGCAATTTCCTAACCGGTTAGGACGTTGCGTTGACCCTATCACATGCGGGATACGGAATGGAATCGGGATTTTCTAGTATTCGCAGCGATCGCTGCGAGCTCGATTTCGGAGAATCCCATCCTCCGCGCGGCATCATATTCGCCGCGTAACGAACAATCGAAAATCGCCGGGTCGTCCGAGTTCAGTGTCACGATGACCCCGGCATCGAAGAGCGCGCGCAGCGGATGCGTTTCGAACGAAGGCACGGCGCCCGTCCGGACATTGCTCGTCGGGCACACCTCTAATGCAATCTCCCGCTCCCGCAAAAAAGCGAGCAGGGAAGCGTCCTCAACCGATCGGATACCGTGTCCAATCCTGTCCGCACCCAGTTTCACCATCTCCCAAACATTCTCGGCCGTCGACGTCTCGCCGGCGTGCGGAGTGAATCGCAGCCCCGCCTCTCGCGCGACGGTGATTGCCCGCGCAAACTCCGCGGCCGGCCTCGCCGTTTCATCTCCGCCAATCCCGAAGGAAACGATTCCTTCCCCCGTATGGCGCGCCGCCCAATGGGCAATGCGTTCCGCGGGCGCCGCGCCGAACTGCCGCACGACATCGACGCTCCATCGCACGGTCAGCGGCGCCGCTGCCGCCGCCTCTCGCAGTGCCGCCCACACCTCGTCCACGCTCTGTTGCTTCCATTCGACAACGCCTGCGGAAAAGATAACCTCGGCATAGTTCACTCCCTGCTTGGCCAACGAATCGAAGAGTGAG
>Ga0315912_10000374_pt1 | contig 88881 bp, 65 predicted proteins | sample VfabasoilMG_FD_204469 | JGI IMG/M metagenome (GOLD analysis project Ga0315912, IMG submission 204469) | Garden soil microbial communities collected in Santa Monica, California, United States - V. faba soil | ecosystem: Environmental > Terrestrial > Soil > Garden | place: USA: California... | reverse complement strand
CTCGCGCACGATGTGGCGCGTGTGCAGCCGCACCTCCTGCCCGGGCGCGGGCAGTGCAGATCGCGTGGCCATGCTGATGTGCAACTCGTAGCCCACGCCCGCCGCCTCGACGACGATGGTGCCGTCACCCAGCTCCAGCAGCGTCCCGCGCACACTCGCGATCATGAAGTCACTCCGAGAGGTCGTGCCACGGGGCCTGCCACCGCGCGTCCCGCGCGGATCCTGACCGGTCCCGGAACGTCGAAACTACCGCATGCCGGCGAGTCGCGCTCGGAGCGTTCCCGGCCCCGATCACGCGAGCACCCGTACGGGTCAACGACCGCCCCGAGCCGTGGCGAGCATCGCGGCGAGGCGATCGGCCGCGGGCGTGCGCCGCCTCGGCGCGTCGAACCGCGCGCGGCGCAGATGGCAGAGCGCGCCCGCCAGCGCATCGGCCGCATCCACCTGCGGGCGCTCCGCGAGGCGGAGCTGGAGCTGGACCATGGCCGCCACCTGTTCCTTGGCCGCACCGCCGCGCCCGGTCACGGCGAGCTTGATCGCACGCGGCGCGTACTCGGCCACCGCCAGCCCGCGGTCCACTGCGGCCACCAGCAGCGCGCCGCGGATCTGCCCCAGCACCAGCGTGGAGCGCGCGAACGCGTGGTGGAATGCGGCCTCGACCACGACCACGTCGGGCGAGAAGCGCTCCATCACCAGGTCCACGTCGCGCACGATCGCGTGCAGTCGCTGAGGCAGCGCCATCCGGGCGGAGGGCGCGACGTGCCCGGCGCCCAGGCAGTGGAACTCGCGCCCACGCCGTTCCACCACGCCCCAGCCGGTCTTGCGGCTGCCGGGGTCCAGTCCCAGTACGCGCATGAAGTCCGCTCTCTCCTTGAGCCCCGAGCCGGCTCGCCGCGCCCGTCGTGAACGCAGCGTGACGGCTCGGTGGATCACGAGGGCCCGCACCGCGCGCGGGCCCTCGCGCACTTCCCGCTATCCGTGCTGTGCTGCCGAAGCCTCGCGCTCGGCCTTCGCGGTCGCGATCACGCGGTCGGCCAGCTCGCGCGGCACTTCCTCGTAGTGCGAGATCCGCGCCTGGTAGAGCCCGCGACCCTGGGTCAGCGCGCGCAGGTGGGTGGCGTACTTGTAGGTCTCCGCCATGGGCACCTTGGCCTTCACCACCTGGTAGTGACCGTCGGCTTCCGTGCCGAGGATCTTGCCACGCTTGCTCGACAGGTCGCCCATGACGTCGCCCAGGAACTCCTCGGGCACGCGCACCTCGAGGTCGGAGTACGGCTCGAGCAGGATGGGGTTCGCCTTCAAGATGCACTCGTGGAAGCAGCTCTCCCCGGCGATCTTGAACGCCATCTCGGAGCTGTCCACGTCGTGGTACTTGCCGAAGAAGACGATGGTCTTCACGTCCACCACCGGGTAGCCGGCGAGCGGACCGCGTTCCATGCCGGCGATCACGCCCTTCTCGACCGCGGGGATGTACTGGTTCGGGATCACGCCGCCCTTCACCTCGTCCACGAACTCGAACTGCCCGCCGCGCGGCAGCGGCGCGACCTTCAAGTGCACCTCGCCGAACTGGCCGCGGCCGCCGGTCTGCTTCTTGTGGCGATACTCGCCCTCGGCACGGCCCTTGATGGTCTCGCGGTACGGCACGTGTGGCTTGCTGAGTGCCACCTCGACCCCGAAGCGCTTCTTCATGCGCTCGACGAGGATCTCGAGGTGCAGGTCGCCCATACCCTGCACGATGGACTCCTTCGTGCTCTCCTCGAAGTGCCGAGACAGCGTCGGATCCTCCTCGTGCAGCCGCGCCAGCCCGACCGCCATCTTCTCCTCGTCGCCCTTGTTCTTCGCACGGATGCACTCGGCGGCCACGGGCAGCGGGAAGTCGGGCGGCGCCAGCTTCACCGGCCGTGCCTTGTCGGTGAGCGTGTCGCCGGTATGCGTCTCGCGCAGTTTCACGGCGGCCACGATGTCCCCGGCCGCCGCACCCCGGCAGTCCGAGCGGTCCTTGCCGCACAGGTGGTAGAGCGTGCCGAGTTTCTCGCTGCGGTTGCGCGTGGTGTTCAGCAACTCCTTGCCCGGCTCGACGTGGCCCGACCAGACGCGGATCAACGACAGTTCGCCGAGGTGGGCCTCGGCGAGCGTCTTGAACACCGTCGTGGCCACCGGCGCGTTGGTCTCGGGACGGATCTCGATGCCCTTGCTCCCGTTCTCGCCCACCGCATGCTGCACGTGCACGTCCACCGGGCTCGGCAGGACGTCCACGACCTCCTCGAGCACTTCCTTCACGCCCAGGTTGTGCGCGGCGGAGCAGCAGAACACGGGCGCCAGGTCGCACTGCACGACGCGCTCGCACAGACCGCGGCGGATCTCCTCCACGGTCAGGTCGCCCGTGGTGAGGAACTTCTCCATCAGCTGCTCGTCGCCGGTGGCGGCCTCCTCGAGCAGCGTGGCGCGCGCCTTCTCGACCCGGTCCTTCATGTCGGCCGGGATGGGCACTTCGGTGCTCTTCTCGTCGGCGCCCTTGCCCGCGAACGTGTAGGCCTTGTTCTCGATCAGGTCCACCACGCCATGGAAGTGCTCGGCCTCACCGATCGGCAACTGCGCGGGAATGGCGTTCAAGCCCAGCCGGTCGTGGCAGCTCTTCACGGCGTTGGCGAAGTTGGCGTGCTCCTTGTCCATCATGTTCACCACGACCAGGAGCGGGGACTTCTCCTGTTTGAGCACCTCCCACACCACCTCGGTGCCCACTTCCACACCGGCGGCGGCGCGCAGCACCAGGATCGCGGAGTCGGCCACGCGCAGCGCGCTGTAGACGTCGCCCACGAAATCGGCGTAGCCCGGCGTGTCGAGCAGGTTGATCTTGTGGCCCTGGAACTCGAACTGTGCCAGCCCCAGGTCGATCGTCATCTGGCGCGAGATCTCCTCGGGGCTGTGGTCCAGCATGGTGGAGCCGTCGGACACCTTGCCGATGCGGTTCGTCGCCTTCGCCTGGAAGAGCATCGCTTCCGCGATGCTCGTTTTACCCACGCCGTGATGGGCGACCAGGGCGACGTTACGGATGTTGCCGGTTGCGAACTCCTTCACGCTGCACCTCCCAGGTGGGGGGCTCGGGTGCGTGCGCCGGGCCGAGGAGAGGGAGCACGCGGCCCGCCGTAACTCAAAGCAATATCTAAAGCTAGCACCGCGATTTCGCGTGGGTCAAGAGATGCCCGAACCGCCCTGGTCGGCGCTTCGGGAGCGATCCCCTGCCGGCCGCGAGCCGATGCACCCGTGCGAGTCGCGAGCGCGCTTGTGCAGCGGCCGTCAAGATCGAGGCGCCGAAGGCGGGAATCCGCAGCGCGCGGTTGACCACGCCTGCGAGCGACTCTAATTTCATCAGGTTTGCGTCGCCGAGCTCGACCCCCTCGGCACCGCCCCCACCCCGAAAGGAGCACATGATGTCGCTTCGCCTGTCCTTCCGCGCCGTTGCCCTGGCGCTCTCCACGGTCGCGTTCGCCGCCGCCGTGCACGCCCTCCACGCCTCTCCCGCCGCCGCGCAGGCCCCCAAGCCGGCCGCCGCTGCCGCGAAGCCCGCCGCCCCCGCAGCGGCCGCCAGCCTCGCCGCGCCCGCCGGAGTCACCAAGGGCGACGCCGCCAAGGGTGCGGCGAAGTACAAGGTGCTGTGCGTCGCCTGCCACAAGGCGGATGGCACGGGCGGATTCAAGACGACGGGCAACCCGACGCCCAACTGGACGCTCAAGAAGACGTGGGACGCGACGCGCACCGAGGGCTATCTGCGCAACTGCATCGTGAACGGCAACCTCAAGTCGGGCATGGTCGCGTGGGGCAAGTCGGGCCAGCTCAAGCCGCAGGAAGTCGAGGACATGATCGCCTACATCGTGACGCACAAGGCGAAGGCCAAGTAGCGAGTCGGCCGTCCTCACCGCGACCAACACGAACGAAGCGCGCTCCGCGAGGGGCGCGCTTCGCGCTTGTGGCCCAGTCGACGTGCCCAGCGTGAGGCAGGTCCCGGCGGTGCGTGAAGACGCCGGCACTCGAGCGTCAGGTCACTCGATCTCGATCGTGTACGGCATCAGCGCGAGCGTGGCCCCCGCGCGCATTCCGGCGATCCGGTACACACGCGACAGGGCCTCCAGCGCGGGCACGCGAGCCTGCTGCTCCTTGCCCTCGTCGAAGAGCCCTCCGAGCCAACGCTGCACCAGCGTGCGCCGGGGACGCGGGTAGAGCTCGATGATGACATCGGCGTCCTTGGCGACACCGGCCTTGAGCTTCGCCAGCCCGAACGCCTCCTCCAGCCCTCCCAGGCTGTCCACCAGCCCGTACTGCCGGGCGCGCACGCCCGACCACACGCGTCCCTGCCCCACCGAGTCCACGGCTCCGGGAGACATCGCGCGCCCCTCGGAGACGCGAGAGACGAACACCTGGTAGAACGACTCGAGGTTGCGCTGGTAGAGCGCACGCTCCTCCTCGTCGAAATCGCGGTAGGGCGACCACATGTCGGCGTGCCGGCCCCGCTTCACCGTCTCGACGTTGAGACCGAGCTTCTGGTAGAGCCCGAGCACGTTCAACTTGCCGCCGAAGACCCCGATCGAGCCGGTGATCGTGGCCGGGCTCGCGACCACGGCGTCGGCGGCACAGGCGAGGTAGTACCCGCCCGAAGCGGCCAGGTCGCCCATGCTCACGATGACGGGCTTCACGCGGCGCAGCCGGCGCAGCTCCTGCCACACGGCATCGGAGGCGTCGCCCGAACCGCCGGGGCTGTCGATGCGCAGCACGACGGCGCGGATGTCCCGGCGCTCGCGGATGTCCTGAAGCGCTTCGACCAGCGTGCGGTCACCCACCGAGCGGCCGCCGCCGAACGGACCTTCGCGGCTCTTGCCGTCCACGATGTCGCCTTCCGCCACGAGCAAGGCGATGTGCTCGCCCGTCGCCAGCCCGCCCTCGCCCAGGTAGTGCGACAGCGAGACGGTCCCGAACTTCTCGCCTTCCGCGTGCGTCGCCATGGAATCCACGTCCAGGATCGCGAGCAGCGTGTCCACCAGCCCCAACTCGTGCGCGGTGTCGGCCGCATACGGACCGCCGTCGATGAGCGAGCGCATGCGATCGGCCGGCACGTCGCGCGCACGCGCGAGCGCGCCGACCAGCGTCGTGTACTGGTCGTCGAGCAGCTCTTCGAGCGCCTCGCGCGCTTCGGGCGAGAGTGTTTCGCGCGTGAACGTCTCGACCGCGGACTTGTAGCGGCCGACATGGTGGAAGTTGGGTTTGATGTCGAGCTTCTGGTAGGTGCCGCGCAGGAACAGTGCCGAGGCCGACAGGCCGTCCAGCTGCAGGGTCGAGACCTGGGGCATCGCCAGCAGCCCGGCGGCGGACGCCAGCAGGTACTCCTTCTCCCCACCACCGCTCAGCGTGGCGTAGACGGGCTTGCCGGCCTCGCGGAACGCGCGCACGGCGTCACTCATCTCGTGCACGCGGGCCCAGCCCCAGTCCAGCCCGTCCACGTGCAGCACGAGGGCGGAGACGTCCGGGTCCTCGGCGGCGTTGCGCACCGCGAATACCAGCTCGTGGAACGTCGGCCGCTCCCGGCGCAGGAAGTCGAACGTCGACGCCGGCGGCGGCGGACCCTCGTCCACCTGGTAGGGCACGTCGAACACCAGCACGCGAGGGCCGATGGCCACACGCATCGGGTGTCGCAGCCGCAGCGCCAGATTGAGCGAGGCGGCCCCGAGCGTGATGAACAGCAGCGTGTAGATGATCGCGCGACGGCGAGACGGCATGGGGGCTCTCCGGTCAGGGGCGGGGGCAGCGACCGGCAGCATGCCACAGCGCGCAGCCGGCGGCACACGGCTCGCGCGGCGTCAGAACCGGCGGCGGAGGTCCACGGCGAAGTAGAGTCCGCTCGCGTCCTGCGACGGATCCTCGTGACGCTCGTAGCGGCCGCTGCCCGAGAGCCGCAGTCGCAGCAGCGCGGGCAGGCCGAAGTCGGTGTAGAACTCGCCCGAAGCGAACAGGTAGGACGAGTGCAGGTCGGGTGACTCCAGCGACACGGTCGCGGCGGAGCGGTCGTAGTCACGCCAGCCGACCGACGGCACGAACGACAGCCAGTCGCCCGCCTGGAGCCGCTCGAACTCGATCACGGCCGAGAGCTGCGTGTAGCGTTCGGACTCCACGCGCGGCGCCCACAACCGCTCGAAGCGCGGGCCCAGCCTGAGGCCCCAGCCGCGCGCCAGCGACCAGTGAAGCGCGGGCAATGCGGTCCACAGCTGGTAGTCGAAGTACACGCTCGTGTCCGGGTCGTCGTATCGATAGCCATCCACCGACACCCAGGCCTCGGCGGTGAGCCGTTCGTGCAGCGGCACGAACGCGTTACCGTCGGCACGGCCGCTCCAGAAGTGATCGCGCGTGGAAGGGGTCTCGTAGATCGTCCGGCGACGGTCCAGCTGCATGTCGATCGCCACGGCACCCGCGCGAGGCAGGAGCCCGCGCAACGTGAGCGAGCCATGCTGCTCGACGTGGTCGCGCACGGTCGAGTCCGGGAACGCGCGCACGTCGGCGCCGTAGCCCAGCTCGGTGTCCCACGTCGCATCCAGCGGGGCGAGCGCCCAGCGCAGCCAGCCGCGACCCGCGTTGCGGTCGAGGGCCGAGAGGTCGGACGTGCCGCCGGCCCGGAACCAGTCCCCACCCACGAGCACGTCCCAGCTCTGCGAACGATCCAGCGAGCGATGCCGGAGCCGCGCGTGCGGGAAGAATCGCAGCTCGCGCCGGTCGCCGCCGAACGACTGGTCGCGGCTCATGTCCAGCTCGGGCACGAGGATCGCGCGCCAGCCCCCGCCCGGTTCACCCTGCCATTCGGCGCGCGTGTAGCTGCGCTGGAGCTTGTCGCCGAGCGTGGCCTCCTGCCGCAGCCACAGCCGCCGGCCGCTGCCCGAGAGGCGCGCCAGCTCGAAGGCCGCGACCATGGCGCTGCGTCGTTCGGGCGTGCCGGTGAGCTTGGTCCCCGTGAACGTGGTGTCGTCGAACGTGTCCTCGTAATAGAACTCGTTCGTCACATCCGAGGCCACGCCCAGCTCCCAGTGCACGACACTGGAGTCGCGCCCCTGCGCGCGGACGGCGCGCGGCGAGCACAGTACGGCGAGCACCACGACCGCTGCACACGCGAAGGCCGCGCCCGGGCAGGGTGCGCGGCCCCGGGCGCGGCGATCGATGCGGCGGCCTGTCGGAGATGGGATCAGCGTGTTCCCGTCTGGCCCGTGCTCCGCATGGCGCGCGTGGCCTGTTCGCGAGCCTGGCGCGTGAGGCTCAAGGCCAGTCGCAGGTGAGCCGAGCCGGCCTCGGCGCGCGCCCGGGATTGAAGGGCCTCGGCGTTGGCCAACAGCCGGCGGGCGCGTTCGGAGCCCTCGGTGTCCAGCACCTCGTGCGCTCGCGCCAGCACCTCGTCGGTGCGTTGCAGCGCCGTGGCGACCGTCTCCTCGAGCGACTCGTCGGAGTTGCACAGGCGCAGGGCACGCATCGCGCGTTCACGCGCGCTCGTCGTGAGCTGGAGCGCGGCGAGGTAACGCGTCTCGCGATAGGCCTGCTCGGCGCGCGACTGCATGTCGAACGCGGTGCGCAGCAGGTCGCGCGCCATGGGCACGTCGCAGTGCGCGAGCCGGTCGCGCGCTCGATCCAGGATCTCGCGCGTGCGCTGGAGCTGTTCCTCGACACGCCCGGGATCGGGCAGTCCGCGCAGCAGCGCGATGGCGCGATCGGCGTGGATGCGTGCGTCGAACGTGGCGCGACCGGCTGCGGCGTAACGCGCCTCGCCGAATGCGGACTTGGCCATGGACTGGAGTGCCACCGCCTGGTCCACCTCGGCGGCGGCCTGCGCGTTGGGCGTCTGCGCGAGCAGGTCCTTGGCGAGCTGGATGCGACGGTCGGTGAGGTCGATCGCGTCCTGCAGCCGCTGCACGTCCGGCGGAGGCAGCTGCGCGAGCGCCGGTGCGGCGACGAAGATCGCCAGCACGATCGCGAGGATCACTTGCAGTGCCGGGATTCGGTTGAACATCTCGGGGACCTCCTGCGGCAGGCGGGGGACCTGGAGCCGGGCAAGAAGGGATTCGTCGCCGGCGCAAAGTAGCAGCCGGCGTGCCCGGGCGCACAGGGTGGGGAAGTCCACTGAACTGACTGAGTCATATGGAGTTAGACGACAGGCTCGATTCGGGCGGGATGCCCCTCTCCGGTCCGGTTGCACCCACGGGTACGCCCCGGCGGCCAGCGCTGGACCGGACGGGGCAGCGGTCTCGGGCGCTCGTGGGCGCCGTTCCGACGCTGGACCGGAGCGTGGACGGCAACAACACACGATGTGCGAGCGTATCCGCCACGTCTGTTCGACCCCCGAGGATCGAGTGCTCATGAAGCACGTTGCCGCTCTCGCCGTGATCGGTTCCGCGATGTTGCTGCTCACGCTGTCCCCATCGCAGACGCTCGCGGCGAACCTCGACCCCGCGACCTGGCGCGGAGACGTGCGAGTCCTGATGGCAGCCGTGGACTCGCTTCATCCCTGCCCCTATCGCTGGAACAAGCGAGCGGCGTGGGACTCCGCGGCTGCCGAACTCGAGCGACAACTGCCCTCGATGCGTTACGACCAGGCCGTTGCCGGCTTCTCGAGGTTGCTCGGGCTGTTGCGCGACGGACACTCCCGCCTGGGCCAGCTGCAACTGGTCGCACACGGCCAGCCCACGCTCAGGCCATTGGACGGCCCCGGTTTCACCGAGAGCTACCCGATCGAGCTCGACGTGTTCTCGGACGGCCTCTGGGTCATGCGGACGCCCGCGGCGAATGTCGGATGGCTGGGCAAGCGTGTGACGGCGATCAATGGCGTCCCCGTCGAACGCGCGGTCGCACGACTCGCGCCCTACATCCCCGCCGACAATCCGATGTGGACGCTGCGCATGCTGCCGGCGTTCCTGCGTGTGCCGGGCTACCTGAGCGCCGCGGGCCTCTCCAACGATCCCGCGGCCCCGCTCGTGCTGACGCTCGCGGACACGCGTGGACACACGAGCAAGGCCACCGTCGCCCCGGCGCGCACGGACTCGAGCACGGTCTGGGTGGCCGCCGACGGTGCGATCGCGCTGCCGCTCCCGCTCACTCGCTGGCTGCCGGGGCCGTTCGCGTTCGCGGACCTGGAGGACAGCACCCGCATCGTGTTCGCACGCATCCGGGCGATCGTGGACGAGCCCGGGAAGGAGCGCTTCGCGCAGTTCATCGAGCGGCTGTTCGCGCACGTGGACTCGGTCGGCGCACGCCGGCTGATCCTCGACCTGCGCGGCAACGGCGGCGGGAACAACTACCTCAACCAGCCGCTCGTGCACGCACTGATCCGGCGCCCCGAACTGGACCAGCCGGGCCGGCTGTTCGTGATCGTGGACCGCGGGACGTTCTCGGCGGCGGTCTCGTTGGCGTCCGCGCTCCAGGGCGAGACGCATGCGCTGTTCGTGGGAGAGCCCACCGGTGCCGCGCCCAACTCGCCCGGGGATCCCGCGCGCGTCACGCTGCCGGCCAGCGGGCTGCTGGTGCGGATCTCGACCGTGCTGTGGAACGGCTCCGACCCGCGCGACCCGCGAGCGTTCATCGCGCCCGACCTGCCGGCGCGGCCGAGCTGCGCCGACTGGATCGCGCATCGCGATCCGGCGCTGGCCGCGATCCAGGCCTATCGCAGCTCGGACAGCCCGCCCGCGGTGGCGCCGAACACGCACTGGGGGAACCCGAAGCGGCTCGAGGCGAAGATCCCGCCGATCGCGTGGTGAAGCGAACGCAGCACACGCGTCGCCTGCAAACACGAAAGCCCCGACCGGTCGCCCGGTCGGGGCTTCGCAACGAATAAGGGGCGGCGACCTACTCTCCCACCCAGTCTCCCGGGCAGTACCATCGGCGCTGGAGGGCTTAACTTCTCTGTTCGGAATGGGAAGAGGTGTTTCCCCTCCGCTAGCGCCACCCCAATCAAGGATGACAATCGACTAGAGACGCTGGATACACACGTTGAAGCATCTAAGAAATACCGGCCAAGCCTCTCGGGTTATTAGTACCGGTCGGCTGAAGTCCTCACGGACCTTACACCTCCGGCCTATCGACGTCGTAATCTCCGACGACCCTTACAGGCATAAAGCCTGGGATCCCTCATCTTAGGGTGTGTTTCGCGCTTAGAGGCTTTCAGCGCTTATCACTGCCGAACATAGCTACTCTGCAATGCCCTTGGCAGAACAGCAGATACACTAGAGGTTCGTTCGCTCCGGTCCTCTCGTACTAGGAGCAACTCCCCGCAAGGATCCTACGCCCACGATGGATAGGGACCGAACTGTCTCACGACGTTCTGAACCCAGCTCACGTACCGCTTTAATGGGCGAACAGCCCAACCCTTGGGACCTTCTCCAGCCCCAGGATGCGATGAGCCGACATCGAGGTGCCAAACCCACCCGTCGATGTGAACTCTCGGGGTAGATCAGCCTGTTATCCCCGGCGTACCTTTTATCCGTTAAGCGATGGCCTTTCCATACAGAACCACCGGATCACTATGCCCTGCTTTCGCATCTGCTCGACTTGTTGGTCTCGCAGTCAAGCTCCCTTGTGCCATTGCACTCCACGCGTGATTACCAACCACGCTGAGGGAACCTTTGGGCGCCTCCGTTACTCTTTAGGAGGCAACCGCCCCAGTTAAACTGCCCGCCTGGCAATGTCCCATGGCCGGATGACGGCTCAGGGTTAGAATCCCAATATTTCAAGGGTGGTATTTCAAGGTTGGCTCCACGAGAGCTAGCGCTCCCGCTTCAAAGCCTCCCACCTATCCTACACATGAAAGATCAGGACCCAATACCAGGTTACAGTAAAGGTGCACGGGGTCTTTCTGTCCAGTCGCGGGTAAGCGGCATCTTCACCGCTGCTACAGTTTCGCCGAGCGGTTGCAGGAGACAGCAGTCAAGTCGTTACACCATTCGTGCAGGTCGGAACTTCATGTGGTCCGCGGTTTCCCGCGGCATAGACTATACGTTCACCTGATCAGAGCGACCTGAGGATGTCACTCTCGGAGTATTTCCGCTTACCCGATGGATTCATGCCCATCGCGAGTCGGACGATCTCGGCAAAGCCCTCTCGTTCGAGATGTCGCCGCTGTCCCATGAGACAACAGACCTGGTCGAACCGAACCACGTCGTGCTGTTTCGAGGAGATCAACGGATGAGTCCGGAAGTGCGGCAAGACCCGATCCAACAGGTCCTCCAGTTTCCGAACCTCGAACTTGAGAGTCTTGTCTGACCGATCCGGTCTGATGGAACCGCAATCCCACGTCTCTTTGAGCAGGTAGAGCAGCTCGGACCGCTCCGCGTTCTGGCTGACCGAGAAACTCGGTCGAACCTCCCATCCGAATCGATGCCGCAGACTCGGTTGGAACGAAACGCAGAAACAGCCTTCGCCATCTACGAACCCAGAAACGTAGGTCGCGAGAACCGATCGGGGAATCAGGGCCGGCGTGTTATGGAGCTCCAGAGCTCCATCCAGGGATCTCACCCCTGAGTCGTTACGGGGATCATGTGGGTCCATGATCTTACCCTCGGTATTGCCCGCGGCGCCTGCATGCACCGGTAGGGTTTCACCGATTTGAGCCGGTTGATTGGGTCGGGATCGCTCCCGCCCCGGGCAATGTTACTTACCCGACAAGGAATTTCGCTACCTTAGGACCGTTCGTCATTTGTTACTCCCGACGATGTCATCGGGGGCTCGGGCATTTCTGCCGAGCTCTTCATGTCGCCATGAAGACCGGACTATATCATCACGGAATTGGGTTCCCGCGTCTGGCGTATAGTCTCTGAGGATTCCTGAGCAGGGCGCCCAGGTCTTTCCTGCTGATTGCCCGCACCGATCGCATTTTCACTGCCGCCTACCGCTCGGCGAGTAGCGTCGGATTCCCCGGGTGTTCCAGCATACAGCCAGATTTTATAACTACAGTGGTCCGCTTCTATAGTTACGGCCGCCGTTTACCGGGGCTTCAGTTCAGAGCTTTGGCTTGCGCCTGACCCCTCTCTTTAACCTTCCGGCACCGGGCAGGTGTCACTCCCTATACGTCGCCTCATCGGCTTAGCAGAGAGATGTGTTTTTGGTAAACAGTCGCTTGACTCCATTCACTGCGGCCCAACGCGCTTCCAGGAGCAAGTCCCTTGGCGCACCGGGCACCCCTTCTTCCGAAGTTACGGGGCTATTTTGCCTAGTTCCTTCTGCAACTCTCACTCGAGCACCTTAGGATTCTCACCCCACCTACCTGTGTCGGTTTACGGTACGGACACCCGGATGGCTCCACGCGGGACTTTTCTTGGCAGCATGATTAGGACCAGTTGGCTCGCCTTTCGGCTCGTTTCCCTGTCGCGTCTCGGTTTGGATCTCTTCTATTCAAAGAGACCACGTCCCTACACGCTTCGACCGGCACTTCCAACCGCCGGCTGATCGGTCACTTCTGCGTATCCCGGTTTCAACGCCACCCAAGTGGTGCAGGAATATTGACCTGCTTTCCATCGGTTACGCCTTTCGGCCTCACCTAAGGGTCCGACTAACCCTGAGCGGATTAACCTTCCTCAGGAAACCTTGGGTTTTCGGTGGACGGGTTTCTCGCCCGTCTTCTCGCTACTCGTTCCGGCATAATCACTTCTGCTTCGTCCAGCCGACCTTGCCGGTCGACCTTCACTCTACAGCAGAACGCTCCCCTACCAGACGCCTTACGGCGAATCCAAAGCTTCGGTGGTGGACTTCAGTCCCGCACATTATCGGCGCAGGATCCCTTGACCAGTGAGCTATTACGCACTCTTTAAATGGTGGCTGCTTCTAAGCCAACATCCTGGCTGTCTATGCGATCCCACATCCTTATACACTTAGTCCACACTCTGGGACCTTAGCTGTTGGTCTGGGTTGTTCCCCTCTCGTCTACGAAGCTTATCCCTCGTAGGCTGACTCCCGCGGTAGATGTCGATGGCATTCGGAGTTTGAAAGGGTTTGGTATCCTGGTGGGGACCCTAGCCCTATCAGTGCTCTACCTCCATGACACAATGTCGCGAGGCTATGGCTAAACATATTTCGGGGAGAACCAGCTATCACGTGGTTTGATTGGCCTTTCACCCCTACCCACGGCTCATCCGATGACTTTTCAACGTTAACCGGTTCGGACCTCCACGGCCTTTGACAGCCGCTTCATCCTGACCATGGGTAGATCACACACGCTTCGGGTCTACCGCCTGCAACTCGTCGCCCATTTCGGACTCGCTTTCGCTACGGCTGCGCGTCTTAGACGCTTAACCTCGCTGCAGACGAGTAACTCGCCGGATCATTATGCAAAAGGCACGCCGTCAGCCGCTTGCGGAGCAAGCTCCGCATTAAGCCTCCGACCGCTTGTAAGTGCATGGTTTCAGGTTCTATTTCACTCTCCACCTGGAGTCCTTTTCACCTTTCCCTTACGGTACTTGTTCGCTATCGGTCACGAGAGAGTATTTAGCCTTACGAGATGGTCCTCGCAGATTCCCACCGGATTTCACGTGTCCTGTGGTACTTGGGAGACTATCGGGAGCCAACGCGTTTTCGCCTACGGGGCTGTCACCCTCTATGGCAGGCCTTTCCAGGCCTTTCGACTAACGTGTTGGTTTCTGACTCCCCGGCTCTGAACCGGATAGATCCCGCAACACCTCCGCACGCAAGCGTGCTCGGGTTTAGGCTGTTTCCCGTTCGCTCGCCGCTACTAGGGAAATCGAATTTTCTTTCTCTTCCTAGGGGTACTGAGATGTCTCACTTCCCCCCGTTGGCTCTGTTCCGCCTATGTATTCAGCGGACAGTGACGGGACATGACTCCCGCCGGGTTTCCCCATTCGGACATCCCCGGGTCGAAGACTGTTTGCGTCTCACCGAGGCTTATCGCAGCTTACCACGTCCTTCATCGCCTTCTCGTGCCAAGGCATCCACCATGCACCCTTAGTAGCTTGACCGGATTCTCTAAGGTGCTTCAACTGTGTATACCCAGCGTCTCATATTCGATTGTCAATGAGCGTCGCGACGAACGAGCGTCACGTGCACCGCGCGGCAGAGCCGCAGCGAGTGCCAAATCGCTATGACGGACCAGGTCGGTCCATCGTCTCTCGGATCTGGTGGAGATAGCGGGGCTCGAACCCGCAGCCTCCGGCTTGCAAAGCCGGCGCTCTCCCAGTTGAGCTATATCCCCAACGTGTTTGTGCAGAGAGCCAGAAGCGGGAAGTGATGGTGGGCCCGAGTGGACTCGAACCACCCACCTCACGCTTATCAGGCGTGCGCTCTAACCAACTGAGCTACGGGCCCACGGGTAGGGCTTCGATGGGAGGATCGGCCAGAGGGCCAGGTCACTCACTCCCGCACCCAGAGCTACGGAGAGCCATTGCGTCAGAGACGCAAAAGCCGCGGCGGCGCGGGGCCGGCATCGCGGCTTCAGCTCCATGCTCCAGAAGAGAGACTACGAATAGCGCACGGACTCGAAAACCCGGAAGTATGACCTGAGTGACCTGCCGACCTCGGATGCCCCGAAAGGCACTCCAGGTGGCGTGTCTCCCTAGAAAGGAGGTGATCCAGCCGCACCTTCCGGTACGGCTACCTTGTTACGACTTAGCCCCAATCACCGACCTCACCTTAGGCGTCTGCCTCCTTACGGTTGGCGTGACGACTTCGGGTGCTGCCGACTTTCGTGGCTTGACGGGCGGTGTGTACAAGGCCCGGGAACGTATTCACCGCTGCCTGCTGATCAGCGATTACTAGCGATTCCGACTTCATGCAGTCGAGTTGCAGACTGCAATCCGAACTGAGACCGGTTTTTTGGGATTGCCTCCACCTCGCGGTATCGGAACCCTCTGTACCGGCCATTGTAGCACGTGTGTAGCCCCAGACGTAAGGGCCATGAGGACTTGACGTCATCCCCACCTTCCTCCGGTTTATCACCGGCAGTCTCCTTAGAGTGCTCAGCATCACCCGTTAGCAACTAAGGACAAGGGTTGCGCTCGTTGCGGGACTTAACCCAACATCTCACGACACGAGCTGACGACAGCCATGCAGCACCTGTGCAACGGCCCCGAAGGGAAGGTGTGTTTCCACACCCGTCCGATGCATGTCAAGTCTGGGTAAGGTTCTTCGCGTTGCGTCGAATTAAACCACATGCTCCACCGCTTGTGCGGGCCCCCGTCAATTCCTTTGAGTTTCAACCTTGCGGCCGTACTCCCCAGGCGGATCACTTAATGCGTTAGCTGCGGCACTGGAGGGGTCAATGCCCCCAACACCTAGTGATCACCGTTTACGGCTAGGACTACCGGGGTATCTAATCCCGTTTGCTCCCCTAGCTTTCGCGCCTCAGCGTCAGTATCGGGCCAGATGTGCGCCTTCGCCACCGGTGTTCCTCCTGATATCTACGCATTTCACCGCTACACCAGGAATTCCCACATCCTCTCCCGTACTCAAGCCAAGCAGTATGGGACGCCGCTCCTCGGGTGAGCCGAGGCATTTCACGTCCCACTTACCTGACCGCCTACACGCCCTTTACGCCCAGTGATTCCGAACAACGCTTGCTCCCCCCGTGTTACCGCGGCTGCTGGCACGGAGTTAGCCGGAGCTTATTCGTCCGGTACCGTCAAACGACCAGATTATTCACCTGATCGCACTTCTTCCCGAACAAAAGGGGTTTACAACCCAAGGGCCTTCATCCCCCACGCGGCGTCGCTCGGTCAGGGTTGCCCCCATTGCCGAAGCCTCTCGACTGCTGCCTCCCGTAGGAGTCTGGGCCGTATCTCAGTCCCAGTGTGGCTGACCATCCTCTCAGACCAGCTACCCATCGTCGCCTTGGTGGGCCATTACCCCGCCAACTAGCTAATGGGACGCGAGACCATCTCCATCCGGTAGCTTATAAATAGAGGCCACCTTTGACCTCAGGACCATGCGATCCCGTGGTCTCATGCGGTATTAGCACCCCGTTGGGAGTGTTATCCCCCTGATGAAGGCAGGTTTCTCACGCGTTACTCACCCGTTCGCCACTCTACTCGAGGGATTGCTCCCTCTTTCGCGTACGACTTGCATGCCTAATCCACGCCGCCAGCGTTCGTTCTGAGCCAGGATCAAACTCTCCATGGTGAAAATATGGAGATCATGCAGAGGCCAGAGCCTCCACATGGATCAATTGCAAGGTAAAACACGTCGCCAGGCCATGCTGCGCCTGCCGACATGGACTTGCCGGGCTTTCGAAGTCACGTGCGCTATTCAGTTTTCAAAGATCGGTGCCGCATCCCGCGCGTTTCAGCAGCGCAGACACGCGTAGCGCCTCCCGCGATGCGAGAAGCGGACGGGGAACTTAGCCTCGGCTGTTGTTGGTGTCAACAGAGTTGTAGCGAGGTAGGCGCAGTTCCTGCAGCGGGGGCAATATAGGTGGGCTCGCAGGCACTGTCAACCCGCCCCCTGGAATGCTGCTTCGCGCCTGCGGCACAACGAGTTACAACGCAGGTTGTCGGCCAGCCGGGAGCTCGACTTGGTCAACAGGATGAAAAGAAGGAAACACGCTGCGTGTCGTCACGGACACAGCCCGTGTCCCATGGGACACGGGCGCGCCATCGCGCGTTCGCGACTGGACGCGCGCGGGTGCGTAAGCTATCCAGTGACGCTGCGACGCACACGATGTGCGACGAGCTGCGACGGCGTGAACGCGCCACACCAGGGAGCCGGATCGTGACGAAGCCCGATTTCCACGCGGATCTGCAAGCCCGCGGTCTCGTGCACCAGGTCACGTCCGACGAACTCGTGCCGCTGCTGCGCGCGGGATCCGTGAAGGCGTACATCGGCTTCGATCCCACCGCCGACAGCCTGCACGTGGGCAGCCTGCTCCAGGTGCTGGGCCTCATGCGCCTGCAGCGCGCGGGACATGACCCGATCGCGGTCGTGGGTGGCGGCACAGGCATGATCGGCGATCCGAGCGGCAAGTCGGCGGAGCGCAACCTGCTCACCGCCGAGCTGCTCGACGCGAATCTCGCCGGCCAGCGCAAGCAGCTCGAGCGCTTCCTCGACTTCAGCGGTCCGCATGCGGCGCGCGTGGTCAACAACCTCGACTGGCTCGCGAAGCTCGACCTGATCGGCTTCCTGCGCGACGTGGGCAAGCACTTCAGCGTGAACGCGATGATCCATCGCGACTCGGTGCAGCTGCGGCTGTCGGGGCGCGACCAGGGCATCTCGTTCACCGAGTTCAGCTACGCGCTGCTCCAGGCGTACGACTACCTCGAGCTCTACGACCGCTTCGGCTGCCAGCTGCAGATGGGCGGCAGCGACCAGTGGGGCAACATCACCGATGGCTGCGAACTCATCCGCCGGTTGCGCCAGGGCGCCGCGTATGGCCTCACCATGCCGCTCATCACCAAGGCGGACGGCAGCAAGTTCGGCAAGACCGAGTCGGGCACGGTGTGGCTGGACGAGCGCCGGACCAGCCCATTCGCGTTCTACCAGTTCTGGCTCAACACTCCGGACGGTGACGCCGTGCGCTACCTGGACTTCTTCACGTTCCTCGACGTCGCCGCGATCCGCGACGTGGCGGCGCGCCACGCGCGGCAGCCCGAGCAGCGCGAGGCGCAGAGGCTCCTCGCCGAGGAGGTCACCCGCATGGTGCATGGCGCAGAAGCGCTCGCGAGTGCCCAGCGTGCCACGGTCGTGCTGTTCGAAGGTGGGGATCTTCACACACTCACCCCCTCCGAGATCGCAGAAGGCCTTGGCGATGCACCTCGCACGAATGTGCCCGCATCCGAACTCTCGGGCGACGGACTCGACCTGCCCGGCGCGCTTGTGCGTTGCGGCCTCGCGCCTTCCAAGGGCCAGGCCCGCACGTCCATCGAAGCGGGCGCCGTGTCCGTGAATCATGAAGTCGTCAAAGACGCGGCGCGGAGACTCACGGAACGCGACCTGCTGGCCGATCGCTTCGTGGTACTGCGCCGAGGCAAGAAGACGTACAGCCTGATCGACGTGGCCGGCTGATGGCCGCCCAGCGCGGGCACCCGCTCGCCACCTGGCGACTCGCCATGCCCTCCCGAAAGGCCGAGACCCGATGACTCCTCCTGATTGGCGACTCGAACGGAACCCCGCGACCGACATGGTCGAGCCGGCGGTGCGTGCCGCGCGCCAGTTCCCGTGGCGCTTCTTCTTCAAGGTGGCGCTGATCGCGATCTTCGGGGCGGCCGGCGTGCTGTTCGCCATGGTGGGATTCCTGCGCCGGGACCTGCCGTCGCCCGAGAAGCTCGCGGCCATGGAGACCCCGGTGAAGACCACGGTCTACGACATGCGCGGCCGCGTGCTGCACGAGTTCTACCGCGAGAACCGCTCGGTCGTGCCGCTCAAGGACATCCCGCGGCACCTCGTGAACGCGACGCTGTCCACCGAGGACCGCAACTTCTACAAGCACTGGGGCGTGGACCTGTATGGCGTCGGCCGCGCCGTGGTGACCGACATCATGCACATGAAGCGCGCGCAGGGCGGCAGCACCATCACGCAGCAGCTCGCGCGCAACCTGTTCAACATGTACGAGAAGTCGTTCACGCGTAAGCTCAAGGAATTGGTGCTCGCGATCGACCTGGAACGCACCTATTCCAAGGACCAGATCCTCGAGCTGTACTTCAACCAGATCTATTTCGGTGAGGGCGCCTACGGCGTCGAGGCCGCGGCCAAGACGTTCTTCGGCAAGCCGCTCAAGGAGCTCACGCTCCAGGAGTGCGCCCTGATCGCGGGCATCCCGGCGAATCCCACCGTGTACTCGCCGCGCCGCAAGCCCGCGGCGGCCACGGCGCGCCGCGGCAAGGTGCTGCGCAACATGCTCGCCACCGGTGCGATCACGCAGGTCGAGTTCGACAAGGCCATGGCCTCGCCGCTGGGCGTCACGCAGAACCGCTACACCAACGACCGCGCGCCCTACTTCATCGAGATGGTGCGGCTCTACCTCGACGAGAAGTACGGCTCGAACGCCGTCTACGAGGGTGGGCTCAAGGTCTACACCACGCTCGACAACGACCTCCAGGTCTTCGCCGACAAAGCCCTCGAGCGCCAGATCGGGCAGCTCGAGAAGGACATGAGGCTCAAGAAGACGCGCAGCACCTACTTGGCCTCGATCGAGTCCGGGGAGACGCCGGCGGGCGGACGCACGCCCTACATCCAGGGCGCCGTCGTCGCATTGGACCCGCGCACGGGCGCGGTGCGTGCGCTCACGGGCGGGCGGGACTGGAACGAGAGCAACTTCAATCGCGCCGTGCAGGCGTTGCGCCAGCCGGGCTCGTCGTTCAAGCCGTTCGTGTATGCCGCCGCGCTCGACAACGGGTTCAAGCCCACTGACATCGTCGTGGACGAGCCGGTCACGTTCCCCGGCGCGGACGGCAAGCCGTACGAGCCCCAGAACTACGACCGCAAGTTCCGCGGCCCGATCACGCTGCGCTTCGCGCTGCAGGAATCCGTCAACATCCCGGCCATCAAGCTGCTGCGCAAGGTCGGCACGTCGCTCGTGGCCAGCTATGCGCGCCGCATGGGCATCAAGAGCGCGCTCGGCCAGAACCTGTCGCTGGCCCTGGGCTCGAGCGAGGTGAACCTGCTGGAGCTCACGTCGGCCTACGGCGTGCTCGCCAACCGTGGCGTGCGCAACGATCCCGTCTTCGTCTTGAAGGTCCTCGACAAGGACGGCCACGAACTCGAGCGCAGCGCGTCGCGGCCCTACGAGGTGCTCTCCGAGGCCACGGCGGCGACGATGACGAGCATGCTGCAGTCGGTCATGGACCACGGCACGGGCTTCCCCGCGCGCGCGGCGGGCTTCACCATCCCCGCCGCGGGCAAGACGGGCACGATGGATGACTACATGGACGCGTGGTTCGTGGGCTACGTGCCGAGCCTGACGCTGGGCGTGTGGGTGGGCTACGACGAGAAGAAGCCGCTGGGCCCGGGCATGACGGGTGCTCGCGCCGCGCTGCCGATCTGGACCGAGATCATGCTGGGAGCCACGCGAGGCAAGCCGATCGAGGACTTCCCGCTTCCGGCGGGTACGACCACCCGCATCGTGTGCGCGGAGTCGGGCATGCTCGCCACCGATCAGTGCATGAACACGTCGTCCGAGATGTTCGACGAGGGCTCCGAGCCCACCGAGTACTGCAGCACGCACCCGGGCCGGCCGCTGGACCCTGCGAATCGTGGCATCTGGCGGCCGGATTCGCTGGACCGAGGCCTGCGCGAGTTGGATCCGAAGCCCGCCCGGGAAGAGATCCATATCTGACGGCGCGACCACGCACGGCATGAGCTGCCCGCGCCGGCACGGCTTCGAGCGCGCTCCGTCCCTGTGCGGGACCGGGGGGCGCTTCGTGCGATGATGCGCTGGCCATGACCCTCGCCGAACGCGCATCCGGACGCGACAACAACTTCAATCTCGTGCGCCTGATGGCCGCGGGCCTGGTCCTGCTCTCGCATTCGTGGCCGCTCACCGCCACGCCGGGTGAGCCGCTCGAGCGCGTGGCCGGCTTCTCGTTGGGCCACCTGGGCGTGGACATCTTCTTCGTGGTGAGCGGCTTCCTCGTCACCGGCAGCCTGCTCGACCGGCCGATGCGCTCGTTCCTGCGCGCGCGGCTGCTGCGCATCTTCCCGGCGCTGGCGGTGAACTCGTTCGGCACCGCACTGGTGATCGGCTCGCTCGTCACCGCACTGCCGCTGGGCTCGTACCTCGCGAACGGGGACACGTGGCGCTACGCGTTCCAGAACGCGATCACTTGGCCGATGGGTGTGCGCTGGTGGCTCCCGGGCGTGTTCCTGGGCAATCCCGGCGGCCCCGCCGTGAATGGCGCGCTGTGGTCGCTGCCGTGGGAGCTCACCATGTACGTGATGCTCGCGGTCATGGGCGCGGTGCTGATGCTCGGCGTGGGTCGCGGTGTGTCCGCACCTCCGCCCCTCCCCCGCACGCGTCCCGACACGCCGCTGCTCCGGCTCGCGGTCGTGGCGATCGCTGCGATCTCCACGCTGGGCTTCGGTCTCAACGAGGCTTACGCGTTCTCGTCGAGGTTCGAGGTCGTGCAGGGGTTGCGATTGGTCGCGCTGTTCTTCACGGCGGGCGCGCTCCAGTTCGTGCGCGAGCGCGTGCGGCTCACGACGGCGTTCCTGGCGGTGGCGGTCGCGGCGTTCCTCGCCGCGCTCACGCTGGGTGGGGCGTGGCTCGCGCTCTACCCGGCGTCACTCACGTACGGGGTGCTGTGGCTGGCCCTCGTGCCGGGCGGTGTGCTCCGGCTCTACAACCGGCTCGGGGATTACTCGTACGGCTTCTATCTCTGGCAGTTCCCGATCCAGCAGTGGATCGTGTTGCGCCGGCCCGAGACGTCGCAGGCCGAGCTGGTGGCACTGGCCGCTCCGGCGACACTCGCACTGGCGATCCTGTCCTGGCACCTGATCGAGTCCAGGGCACTGGCCTTCAAGGGAAGCGCGGCCGGAACCGCGACCGCGACCGTCCCGAGCGTCTCGTGAGGTCGGGCATCCGCGGCGTGCCGAGAGTCCATCGCCCCGCGCGCGCACTCCTGCTGCTCGTGTTGCTCACGTCCGCCGCGCTGCTCGGTGCCTGTGGCAAGAGCAGCACGAAGCCGCGCGCGGGCACACCGCGCAGCTATCGCATGGGCTTCTCGGCCATCCCGCCCAAGCCCGACTTCCCGCTGCTTCTGCAAACACTCGAGATGTTCACGTCGCGCGCCGACGCGGCGATCATGAGCAACGAGGCCCCGTGGGACTCGCTCCTGGCGGGCGTGCCGCCCGACGAGTTCGTGCGCCGGCAGCAGCTGCCGCTGGCGCAGTACTACCGCGGCAAGGGCCTGCGCGTGTGGGTGTACCTGGATCCCGCGAACGGCCTGAACCGCGCCGGGGAATCCGATCCGCTCGTGGCCGCCGGACGCAGCATCACGGAGCCCGCCATCCAGCAGCTCTATCGCGACTACGCGGTGGCCCTCGACACGCTCATCGTGCCGGACGTCTTCGGCGTGGTGCTCGAGACGAACCTGATCCGCGCGGCGGCTCCCGCACCGCTCTACACGGCCATCCGGCAGGTGGCCAACGACGCGGCGGCGGACATCCGCTCACACGACACCCGCGTGCAGCTCTCGGCGAGCGTCCAGGTCGAGACCGCGTGGGGCAAGTTCGCGGGCTCCGCCTACCAGGGCGTGGACACCGACTTCGCGGACTTCCCGTTCATCGAGCTGCTCGGGCTCTCGAGCTATCCCTACTTCGTGTGGCCCGAGCCCGCCGACCTCCCCTCGGATTACTACTCACGCCTCTTGATCGGACACAACGTCCCCGTCGGCGTGGTCGAGGGCGGCTGGACGTCCGAGAGCTTCAGCACGGTGGTGGGCACGCCTGCCAAGCAGACGGCGTATCTCGAGCGCCATGCTCGGCTCCTGGACAGCGTGGGAGCCAGGGCCTGGTTCCAATTGACGTTCACCGACTTCGAGCTCGGCGGATGGCCGCCCGGGGCGGCCGCGGGCCTGCTGCCGTTCTCGCGGCTGGGTGTCGTGGACAGCGCGCTCACGCCGAAACCAGCGCTCGCGACTTGGGACGGGCACTTCGCGAGGCCGTTGCAGTAGCGGCGAGGTTCACTGACACGACGCGGTGCACCGCGCTCTCCACTGGCGCGGGCTCGAATGTGCGCCGGAGCGCCGCGCGCAACCCCGGATTTCATCTCACCTGTAGAGCGCCTTCACGCGCGCCCAGCTCGTGGCCTTGGCGGGCGTGATCGCCTGGCCGAACTTCTGGATCCGGTCGTTGACGTAGTCGGCGACGTAGACGTTGCCGGCGGCGTCCGTCGACAGGCCGTACGGGTAGTCGAACTGTCCGTTGCCGGTGCCGAGCGAGCCCCACTTGGTGAGGAAGCCCCCTGACCCCGTGAACTTCTGGATCCGATTGTTGCCGGAGTCCGCCACGTAGACGTCCCCGTTCAGGTCCACTGTCATGCCGAACGGGTTCTGGAACTGCCCGTCGGCGCCACCGAAAGTGCCCCACTTGCCGAGGAACGTCCCGGTGTTGGTGAACTTCTGCACACGCCCATTCGTGACCTCGAGAACGAACACCGAGCCGCTGGGGTCCACGCCGACAGCGAAGGGCCCGAAGAACTGGCCGTTGCCGCTCCCGAACGAGCCCCACTGGGCGAGGTACGCGCCCGCAGCGTCGAACTTCTGGATACGGTTGTTGTCGCTGTCGGCGACGTAGACGTTGCCGGCGGCATCGATCGCCAGTCCGGCGGGGTAGCGGAACTGTCCATTGCCGGTGCCGAGCGAACCCCATTGCAGGAGGAACGTGCCCGTGCCGGTGAACTTGCGGATGCGATGCTCGCTGTATTCCGAGAGGTAGACATTGCCCAGGGCATCCGTCGCCACCTGGCCCGGGGACATCGCCCATTGCGTGAGGAAGGTGCCGGTCCCGGTGAACTTCCTGACCTGGACATTGCCGGAGACGTACACCTCGCCCGCGGCATTGGTCGCGACACCGACGGGACTGTCGCAGGCCCACTGGGTCAGGTACGCGGGAGGCGGTGCCGCGATCGCCGGGGGCGCGAAGCAAGAGAGGCCGAAGAGGACGACGGCGATCCCGAAGTGCCGATGCGATGGAGTCATGTGGGCTTTCCGTGTCGCAAGACGATCTCGATGGCGCAGGCCGATCGTGGCACGGGTTCGAACCCGTGCGGTCGCGGGGCAAGCGGCACGGAACGGCCTGCCCACCGAGGTGGGAATGCTACCACCGGGGCAGGTCCCGAAGTGCGATTTCGAGCTGACTCCATCTCACCGGTATAGGGCTTTCACGCGAGCCCAACTGGTGGACCTGGTGGGAGTGATCGTCTGCCCGAACTTCTGGATGCGGTTGTTACTGCCATCCGCGACGAACACATTGCCCGCCATGTCGGTCGCGACACCGTAGGGGTTGGAGAACTGGCCGTTGCCGCCGCCAGGCGAGCCCCACTGGGTGAGGAAGGCGCCTGATGCGGTGAACTTCTGGACCCGGTTGCTGCCCGAGTCCGCCACGTAGACGTCCCCACTCGCGTTCGTGCAGATACCGAAGGGGCTGAAGAACTCTCCGGGGCCGCTGCCGAACGCGCCCCACTTTCCGATGAACACACCGGTGGCGGTGAACACTTGAACCCGCGTATTGGTGACCTCGGCCACATAGATGAGGCCACCATTGCTCGCTGCGACTGCGAATGGCCCGTAGAACTCGCCTTCGCCGCTGCCGAATGATCCCCACTGTAGGATATAGGTGCCGGTGCTGCTGAACTTCTGGATGCGGTTGTTGTTGCTGTCGGCAACGTAGACATCTCCGGCGGCATCCGCCGCCATCCCGGCAGGAAACCGGAACTGCCCATCCCCAGTGCCGAACGAGCCCCATTGGGTGATGAAGACGCCAGAACTGGTGAACTTCCGGATGATGTGATCGTTGTACTCCGAGACATAGACATTGCCGGAGGCGTCGACCGTGACCTGACCGGGAGAAGTACCCCAATGCGTGAGCGGCACACCCGCGCCCGTGAACTTCTCGATCTGGGACCCGCCCGACACATAGACATTCCCAGCCGCGTCCGTCGCGACTCCGAAGGCATTGGGAACGTGCCACTGCGTGAGGTACGGCGGCGGCGTCTCCGCGGTCGCCGGCGACACGACGGATGAGATGGCGAGCAAGGCGACGGCGATCCCGAAGTGCCGATGCAATGAAGTCATGTGGGCTTCCCCCCGCGGCAAGGCGATCTCGACGGCGCAGGCCGATCGTGGCACGGGTTCGAACCAGTGCGGTCGCGGGGGAAACGGCGTGGGACGGGCTGCCCACCGAGGTTCGCATGCTAACACCAGAAGAGGTGCCGAAGTGCGTTTTCTCTGGCGAATTCACATCGCCGAACGCAGCGGGCCCGGGGTTCCTCCCCGGGCCCGCGAGCGACGCCCGGGTCAGCGCTTCGAGTGCTCGACGCTGAGTCTCGCGAGCGCGAGCGCACCCAGCGCGAGGCCGAGGTCGCGCAGCGCGACGTCGTAGTAACCGGGGATCATGAGCAGGTTCAGGATGATCACGCCGAGCCAGCCGGCGACGACGTAGCTGAAGAGCCGCGGCCGGAGTGCGACACCGATGCCGGCGACGACCTCGATGACACCGACCGCGTACATGAACGCGTTCAAGTTCCCGCCCAGCAGGCGCGTGACGACGCCGGGCACGTACTGGTTCCAGTCCACGAGCAGGTGGAAGAACTTGTCGAGGCCGGCCGCGATGGGCGCGACGGTGAATGCGAACTTGAGGAGTTCGAACGCCTGGCGCGACGGGCTGGCGGCGAGTTCGGTCTGCTCCGCGAAAGCGGGGTTCTGCGAGTCGAGGGTCCGGGTGAGTGCCATGGGTGGGCTCCTGTCGACGCGGGTGGGCGTTTCGTCCCTGGCCTCCCGCGAAGGGCTCCGGAGACGGGTCCGATGGGCTTGGACCGATTCTAAAACTAATGCATCTGATGTTTAGATTAATTGCTAGATTCGCCTTATCTTGCCCCGTCAGCTTCGGTTTGCTTTAGAATGGTGGCTAACGCCATGGAACCACGTCGGATGGCCAACCAGATCGCAGCGCTCGCGGCCCTGTCGGACCCCGTGCGCCGGCGGCTCTACGAGTTCGTGAGCGCGTCGACGGAGCCGGTCAGTCGCGACCAGGCGGCGAAAGCGGCGGCCGCGACTCGAGCGCTGGCCGCGTTCCACCTGGACAAGCTCGTGGATTCGGGGCTGCTGGAGACGAGCTTCCGGCGACTCACGGGACGCTCGGGCCCCGGCGCGGGACGGCCGAGCAAGCACTACTCCCGCTCGGCTCTCCAGGTGGACGTGAGCCTGCCGGCGCGGCGCTACGAGTGGGCCGCGCAGATGCTCGCGCGGGCGCTGGCGGACGTGCAGTCGGAGGAGTCCGGTGCCGCGCTGCGCCGAAGTGCGCGTGCGTACGGCGAGGGTATCGGCCGGGACGAGGCCGCACGCGGGTCCGGCGGACGACCTGCACGTGCGCGTGAAGTCGTGCCGATTCCGGATACCCCGCTCCAGGCGACTCGCGACGCGCTCGCGAGTTGTGGCTTCGAACCGGTGACGGGCGAAGCGGGCGAGATCCTGCTGCGCAATTGCCCGTTCGACCGGCTGCGCGAGGACTGCCGCGAGATGATCTGCGGCATGAACCAGTCGCTCATCGAGGGCATGATCGCCGGGCTCGGTGTCGAGGGCGTGGCGGCCTCGCTGGAGCCTGCTCCCGGACGGTGCTGCGTGGTGCTCAGGGCCGCTGGCGAACGCTGATCGCGCCTCAGGCGCGGCGCGCGCTCATGGCCGATCGCTCGATGCCGCCTGAGCGTGCGCGCGCTCCAGCATCCAGCCCGTCACGAGCTCCATGGATCCAGCGGTGGCGCGCGGCCACTCCCACTTGTCCCTGGGCGTTCGTGGCACCTCACGGAGGCAATAGTTCGCGGACGGAAAGGTCTTCACGGTGACGTCCCTGTTCCCGCCCCCTCGGAGCGCTCGCTCGACGGCCTTCGCGTTCGGCTTGGCGGGCAGTAGCTCGTCGGCCGAGCCGTAGACGGCGAGGACGGGAACCTTCACCGCGCCCCAGGCGAGCGCGGGATCCAGCGTGCGCCCCTGCCAGTCCCAGCTGGCGGGCACGGGGCCGGCAGGCAGCCGCGCCGGGAGCGAGCTTTCCCGCTGCCACGGCGTGGAGGATGACTCCACCAGCAGGGCCGCGATCTCCGCACGGTCCTCGCCGTCGCGCAGCCACTTCTGGAGCCGGCGGTCCAGCGAGACCGCGCGTTTGATGTCGGCGGCGTCGAATCCCCTGGCCGCGAGCAGGCTGCTGTCTCGGTGCGCGACGTTCTCACCGGGCGGCAGGCCGGGTGCCGAGATCACCACCAGCCATCGGATCTCCGGTGCGCGAGCGGCGACCATCGGGGCCAATAGTGCCCCCTGCCCCACGCCCCACACGCCGACGCTCGCGGCGTCCACCTCGCGCTGCTCGCGCAGGAACGCGACCGCCGCGGCGGCATCGCCCGCGAGCTGCTCGTACGTGGCGGACGCGTAGTCGCCCGTGGACCCGCCCGTGCCGCGGCGCTCGAAGACCAGCACCGCGAATCCGGCCCTCGCGAACCGATCCGCGTGGACCGCGTAGTCGCGACGGCGCTTCGACGACGGTCCCTGCAGCATCACGACGCCCGCGTGGCGGCCCGGGCTCGAGGGCAGGTAGAGCGTCGCCGCCAGCCGGACGGTGCCGCTCGCCACTTGCACGTCGCGCAAGGCGTAAGGCGGTGCCGGCTCGGGCCGGCCACGTCCGAGCGAGAACGGCATCGAGCGTGCCTCGCGATAGGCCCAGCCGACGCCTTCCACGGCCTCCACGCGCGCCTGCCCTCGGATCGAGTCACCCTCCAGGACGCCCTCGAAGCGCACCGGGCGGTCATCGCGGACCGTGAATCGCACGCGCTTCCCGCTCAGCTGCACGTCGTCCAGCGGCTGCCCGTGCATGAGCAGTTCGGCGCCGTGCAACGTCCCGCGGAGTGCTCCCTTCTCCCGGAAGATCCGGACACTCACCTGGAGATCGGAGTCCGCGTGCGCGATCGACCCGCGCCAGGTGCCGAGTGCGGGGTCCTTGGGTGACAACGTCGGCGTGGCGGTTGCGGCGTGGGCCATGCCGACGGCGAGCAGCAACATCCCTGATGCGATCGCGATGAGGCGCATGCTCGGCAGACTACATGCCGCGGGGCTCGCTGTGAACAGCCGCGGCGCAGGTCACCAGTTCGCGTGGTCCTCGAGCGGGATCGTCTCGGCGCCGAGGAACTTGCCGCTGTCGAGTGAGCGTCCCTTGAATGCGACTTCGCGGCCGATGATCGCGAGCTGTCCAGCGAGCATCCGGTAGCGCTCGGCCGTGCTGGCGGCCGAGAGCGAACGGGCGCGTTCGAAACTCCGGTCGAGCGAGACCGCGAGAGAACCTGGTGCGAGCACGCCGTCCCGCCTCGACCACGGTTGCGCGCCGGCGTTGATCGCGACCTCGCCCCAAGCGAACCGCGCCGAGCCGCGAAGCGAGGCGTCGAGCCCGACGACGCGGGCGCCCTCGACCGGTACGGGCGCGAGAGCACGCAAGGCCAGGATCGCGCCGGCGGGCAGGTGCGGCACGTGCAGCACGCCGCCCGCCGCACGCGCGCCGTCGGCGGCCTCGGCTCCGGAAGCCGCCGGCACCGCCAGCTGGAGATCCCGCACCCCCGACATGCCCGCATTGCAGAGCCACACCCGATCACCCCGGTGGGCGAGGAACACGGCGTGCATCGTGCGCAGTCGATCCATGATGCGCGATGTGGTCTCGACCCAGATGTCGCCGGCTGCCATCAGGCGCTCGGCCGCGGCGCGGAACTCCGGCCGGACGCCGCTGTTCGCGCGGTTCGCCCAGCGGTGCATGTACTGATAGAGCACACACAGGCCATGCTCGGCGCGCAACTGCGCGATCGCCGCCTCGCTCGCGCAGTCGACGAAGCTCCGCTTCGTGCCCGCGAACCAGCTGCGCACGAACGGCTTCTCGGGGTCGTGGTACGGCATCGACGGGTTGTCGGCCAGGGTGTTCACGTTACGGGTGCGGAACAGCCGGATGTGCGCCACCTGTTCCAGGCACAGATCCCCCCAGAAGTACGGGCTCGACGGCACCTCACCGCTGCAGGTGTAGCGAGAAGTCGGGGCGAGCAGCCACTGGGCCGGGCCGCGTGGGGCCACCTTCTCATGCCAATAGAGGTTCTCGGCGTTCTTGGAGTGACAGATGAACGTGCCGGGGCGCCCGAACCGTTCCGCGACCATCGCCAGCGCCCGCTCGGTGCGCTCACGCCGGTTGTTCCCCGCCGATGCGCCGTGCAGGCAGAGCTCGAAGCCGCGCGCGGCGAGTTGTTCGCAATACGCGAGGTAGCCGGGATCCTCGAGCGTGATGCCACGCAGGATCGAATCCGGCAGCGCGGGGATACCGCACGGCTCCTTCGGCGTGAAGGCCCACACCGTCTTCGTCGTCCTGAGCCCGATCGAACCAAGGAAGTCGTACACTTGCCGCACGCTCTCGAGCGTCGCGGCATCCGTGTCGTCCGTGATGCAGAAGCCCGCGCGGAACGGGTGCGGCGCCCACAGCAACCGAATGGCGTTCACGGGCGGCCACAGCCTCTCAGGGTTCGCGTCCCGCCCGAGCTGACCACGCCCCGCTCCCTACCCGACTCGCTCCAGCACCAGGTCGGCAGGCAACGCTGCGGGCGCGGCATCGCCGAGCGTGAAGCACGCGCGTGCCCTGGCCACCAAGCCGGCGTCCTCACGCGCCATGTGCAACTGCGCGAAGGCCTCTCCACGCACCACCTCTCCGCCGCGTTCTCGCAACATGACGACGCCCACGCGTGGGTCCACGTCGTCCTCCTTGGCGCGGCGGCCGCCTCCCATCGCCACCACCAGCTCGCCCAAGCCGAAGCAGTCGCACGCGGCCAGCACGCCGTCGCGCTCGGCCTCGATCGAGACCACGACCGGCGCGGGATGCAGCGGCTTGCCCTGTTCCAGGAGCTTCGCGTCGCCGCCCTGTGCGCTCACGAGGGCCAGGAACTTCTCGGCGGCGGCTCCCTCGTCCAGCGCACGCGTCACGCGGGCGACCGCGGCGGCAGCGTCCGGTGCCGCGCCGGCCAGCCGGATCATCTCGGCCGCCAGGGCCAGGGTCAGCTCGCGTGTGCCGCCCACATGCGCTCCGCGCAGGACGCGCCAGGATTCGGTCACTTCGAGCGCGTTCCCGACCGCAGCACCGATGGGCCAGCTCATGTCGGTGATGCAGGCGGATGCCGCCGCCCCCATCGCGCGCGTCGTGGCCACGAGGCGCGTGGCGAGCGAACGAGCGGCGTCCCGCGTCTTCATGAACGCGCCGCTGCCGCACTTCACGTCATAGACCAACGCGCGCGCGCCCTCGGCGATCTTCTTGGAGACGATGCTGCTCACGATGAACGGCTCGAATTCGACGGTGGACGTGACGTCTCGCAGCGAATAGAACAGCCCGTCGGCCGGGGCGAGATCCGGCCCCTGGCCGACCATGATCACGCCCAGGTCCTGCAGCTGCGACGCCATGCGAGCGGGGTCGAGCTGCGTGCGAAAGCCGGGGATGCTCTCGAGCTTGTCCAGCGTGCCCCCCGTGTGGCCGAGGCCGCGGCCCGACACCATCGGCACGGGCACACCGCACGCGGCCACGAGCGGGGCGAGCACCAGCGAGATCTTGTCGCCTACGCCGCCGGTGGAGTGCTTGTCGGCGGCGACGCCGATCCGCGACCAGTCGAAGACGCGGCCCGAGTGCAGGAACGCCTGCGTGAGCGCGTCGGTCTCCGTCGCGTCCAGCCCGCGGAGGAACGCGGCCATGAGCCAGGCACTGGCCTGGTAGTCCGGGATCTCGCGCGCGGCACACGCCGCGATGAACGCACGCAGCGATTCGGGCTCGTGCGCACGACCGTCGCGCTTGGTACGGATGAACTCGCGCGGGTCGAGACTCAACTCAGTACTTCCCCTCGCCCGCCGCCTCGCCGCGCACGATCTTCACGCCTGCCGACGCGCCCAATCGCGTGGCCCCCGCGGCCACCAGCTTCTCGGCGTCATCGCGCGTTCGCACGCCGCCCGAGGCCTTCACGCCCATCTCGGGCCCCACGGTGTCCCGCATGAGCTGCACGTCCTCGACCGTGGCGCCGCCGCCGCCGAAGCCGGTCGACGTCTTCACGAAGTCCGCGCCGGCCGCCTTCGAGAGCGTGCAACCCATGACCTTCTCGTCGTGCGAGAGCAACGCCGTCTCCAGGATGACCTTCACGATCGCGCGCCCCGCAGCGGAGCCGACCACGCCGTGGATGTCCTGTTCGACCAGCGCATAGTCGCGCGACTTCAATGCCCCGATGTTGATGACCATGTCCACTTCCTCAGCACCCTGCTCGAGGGCGCGGCGCGTCTCGTAGGCCTTCACGTCGGGCAGGTGGGCTCCCAGCGGGAAGCCGATCACCGTGCAGACCTTCACACCGCTGTTGCGCAGCAGCTCGCGGCAGAGTGCGACCCAGTTGGGGTTCACGCACACGCTCGCGAAGCAGAACTGCGCGGCCTCGCGGCAGAGCTGCTCGACCTCCTCGCGCGTCGCATCGGGCTTCAAGAGCGTGTGGTCGATCAGGCTCGCGAGGCCGTCCGACGCCGGGCAGTAGCCCATCGTGGCCACGACTCGCGACGCGCCGGCGGCGGCGAGGATGCGCGTCTCCTCGGGACCGCGCACGCCCGCGACACCCCAGTTCCGGCAGCGCTCGCACGTGGCGGGGTCGTGGATCACCGAACCCGGCGCGAGCCCCGGCAGCATCGGCTCCGCATGCGATGGCGCCGGACGGGTGGACGTCGCGGGCGCGAGTGCCTTCAATACCTGGCGCGTGATCAGGTCCACCAGCTGGTCGCGATCGTTCTTCACGACGCCTTCCCCCCGCGCTTCCGGAAACGGAACTGTTCCGGCAACAACTCCCCGAGCCGCCTCTTGAGCAGGTGGCCGCGCTGGTCGCGCCAGTAGACCCACAGGTCGGGCGAGAATTCGGCCAGCACCTGCCGGCACGCCCCGCACGGCGGAGCGCCCTCGCCGCTCCTCGCGGTCACGGCGATGGCGGCGAACCTGCGCTCGCCCTCACTCACCGCGGTGAACAACGCCGTGCGCTCGGCACAGCACGTGAGCCCGTAGGACGCGTTCTCGACATTGCAGCCATGATAGACGCGCCCGGACTCGGTGAGCAGCGCGGCCCCCACGGGGAATCGCGAGTAAGGCGAGTGACTCGCTCGCCTCGCCGCGACGGCCTCGGCCATGAGCCCGGCCGCGTCCAGCTGGCCGTTGCCCGATCGGGTCCGCTTGCGCCGCACGGTCGCGGCCTTCACACGGGCCGAAACGCCCACGCGCCCGTTCCGGCCGGCCGCCGGCTTCCGCCGGGACGCCGCGCGTGGCCCGCGCTTCTTGCGTGCCACCGCGCTCACCCGCGCAACTCCGAGAGGAAGCTGCGGCCGGCACGCGGTGCCTTCACCGAGAAGAGTTCCGCCAGCGTCGCGCCCACGTCGGCGAACGTCTCGCGCGTCCCGAGGTCGGCGCCGTCTCGCACGCGTGGTCCCATCACCAGCAGCGGCGTGTACTCGCGCGTGTGATCGGTGCCGGGCGTGGTGGGGTCGTTGCCGTGGTCCGCAGTGACCCAGACCATCTCGTCGCCACGCAACCGGCCCAGCAGGCCGCCGAGGGTGACATCGAACTTCTCGAGCGCGCGCGCGAACCCCGACGGGTCGTTCCGGTGACCGTATTGCGTATCGAAGTCCACGAGGTTCGCGAACACCAGTCCCTCGCCGGGGCGCTTCGCCAGGTCCAACAACACCATCTCCCCCTCCTCGTTGCTGGTGGTGTGGATGGCGTCCGAAACACCCCGGCCCGCGAACAGGTCGTCCACCTTGCCCACCGTCACGACTCTCTGGCCCGCACCCGTCATGTGATCGAGGACCGTCGGCAGGTGCGGCTCGAGCGAGAAGTCCCGCCGCCGCGACGTCCGGCGGTAGTCCCCCGGCTCCCCTTCGAAGGGTCGCGCGATCACACGGCCCACCGCGTGCTCGCCGGTGAGCATCGCGCGCGCCGCGCGACACGCCTCGTAGAGCTGTTCGATCGGGACCGTGCGCTCGTGCGCCGCCACCTGGAACACGGAATCCGCCGAAGTGTACACGATGAAATGGCCGCTCCGTTGGTGCTCCTCGCCGAGCCTCGTGATGATGTCGGTGCCGGAGGCCGCCACGTTGCCGATCCAGCCGCGTTGGACGCGCTCGCTCCAGCGGTCGAGCAGCGCGCGCGGGAACCCCTCTGGGTAGGTGGGGAACGCCTGGTCGAGCGTGACGCCCATCAGCTCCCAGTGTCCGGTCGTGCTGTCCTTACCCGCGCTCTTCTCCACCAGCCGGCCGCGCGCGCCCCGGGGCGCCAGCGTCGGACGCACGCCGGGCAGCGCGAGCAGGTTGCCGAGCCCGTGCGACTCGAGCACGGGCAGCTTCAACCCGCCCGCGTGCTCGGCCACGTGCAGCAGGGTATTGGCCGCCGCGTCGCCATAGTCGCCGGCATCCGGCAGCGCGCCCATGCCGACGCCGTCGAGGATGACCAGGAACACGCGCACGCGATCAGCTCGACGTCAGGCCGGCATCGCGCCGGCGGAGGAAGTCGGTGACCGTTGCGCTCCAGTCGGCCCGTTCGCCGATCAGCGTCGAGACGCGCACGGGGTGATCGCGGCGCACATAGAGCCGGGTGACGCGCTTGCCGATCGTGCACAGGATCTCGTAGGCCAGCGTCTCGCTGCCCTGAGCGACTTCCTCCACCGGCAGCGACACACCGCGCTGCTCACCGAACAGGACCACTTCGTCGCCCACCGCGGCATTCGGCACCTCGGCCAGGTCCACCATCGTCAGGTCCATCGTGACGCGGCCGAGGATGGGCACGCGCTTCCCGCCCACCAGCATGTGGCCGCGATTGGAAAGCAGCCACGAGTAGCCGTGGCCGTAGCCCACCGGCACCACGCCCATGCGCGTCGGCCGCGTGGTCGTGAATGTGCGCGCGTAACTCACGTTGGCTCCCGCGGGCAGGTCGCGCACCTGCACGAGCCGGCTGCGGAACGACATCACGGGCTGCAGCGGAAGCTTCGCGTCGTCGCGCGAGGGGTGCAGGCCGTAGGCCAGCAGCCCCAGGCGCACCCAGTCGAACAGCGCGTCACGCACGTTCACCGTGCCCGCACTGTTCGCGGCGTGCACGCGCGGCGGCCGCAGCCCGCGCGCTTCGAGCCGGGACAGGAGTTCGCGGAACCGGCGCACCTGGCTCTCCGCGTACGAGAGATCGTCGCCGTCGGCATCCGGGAAGTGCGTGTAGACACTCGCGAGGCGCAGTCCCGGCAGCGCGCTCACCTCGGCGAGGAACTCCTCGGCCTCGTGCAGGTGGACACCGGTGCGTCCCATGCCGGTGTCCACCTCGACATGGAACCGCACGGCGCGCTGCAGGTGGACGGCCTCGTCCGAAAGCCCGCGTGCGAACGCAAGGTCGCACACGGACGGATCGATGGCGTGCTGGACGGCCTCGGGGATCTCGCCCGTCAGGAGCGGCGACATGGCCATGATCGGCAGCTTGCTGCCCGCGCGGCGCAGCTGCATGCCCTCGTGCAGCGTGGCCACACCCAGCTGGGTGACACCCTCTCGCTCGGCGGCCAGCGCCATGTCCGCGGCGCCGTGGCCATAGGCGTCGGCCTTCGCCACCAGCAGCAGCTCACGCTCCGCGCCGACGTGCGCCCGGATGGCCCGCAGGTTGGCGGCGAAACGATCGAGGTCCACCTCGACCCATGTGGAGACCGGCATCGGCACGGGGGCGAGCCTCCTTGGGCCTGCGTTCGTGCTCTGTCCACCGCGCACCGGCTGCACGAGCCGCACTCCGGGCTCACGCTGCATGGACAGGGCGGACAACAGGACTACACTGCGCGCGGCGACGGATGGCGCAGGATGGAACATGCATCCTAGCGCGCCGCATTCCCGTATCGCCAGCGGGACGCCGATTGGCGGCCAGGCTCCCCGTCGCAGCCCATGGATCGAGGGCCCTCCATCATGAGGCACGCATGCCGGTCGCGGATCTGACCCCGCTCGATGTGTCGCTCGCCGCGGCCGCGGGCGTGGCGATCGCCGCCGCGTGCGGGTTGCGTGCGTTCCTGCCGCTGCTCGCACTGGCGCTGGGCGTGCACTTCGATCTCGTCCACGTCGCCCCCGGTGCGGAATGGATCGGCAGCATGACCGCGATCCTCACCCTGCTGTGGGCGACGGTGCTGGAACTCGCCGCCGACAAGGTGCCCGCGCTCGACCATGCGCTGGATGTGCTGGCGCTGGGGCTCCGTCCCGCGGCGGCGGCACTGGCCGCCTGGGCGACGTTCGCGGGCGCTCACCCCGCGCTCGCGGTGGCCGCGGCCGTGGTGCTGGGCGCGGGAGCGCTGGGTGTGCAGGTGACGAAGGCGAAGGTCCGCCTCGGCAGCAGCATGCTCACACTCGGGAGTGCCAACCCGCTGCTGTCGTTCGCCGAGGACGGCATCACCATCGTCATCTGCACGCTCGCCATCCTGGCGCCGCTCCTCGCACTCGCGACCGTGGCACTCGCCGTGTGGGCGGTCCGCCGCACGTTCCGCCGCAGGCCGGTCGCGAACTGAGCGCGGGGGCCCTGCCGCGCTCGAGCGAGCGTGTCGTGGCCGCGGGTGACACTCGCAACGCCCTGTGCGAAGGTCCCGGCTTCGAGACTCGCCCTCTCCGCCGCCCCACCCCAGCCAGGTGAAAGACCATGCGCCCAAGCCTCGAGTCCACGGTCGAACGCACCGCCCCGAGCGGACTCGATGCCATCCTCCGGCCCCGCTCGGTGGCCGTGATCGGAGCGTCGCGCCGGCCCGGCTCGATCGGCGCGGCGATCTTCAAGAACCTGCTCTCGCACGGCTTCGAGGGCCCGGTCTACCCGGTGAACCCGAGTGCCAAGGTGATCCAGTCCGTGCTGGCGTGGCCCAGCATCTCCGCGATCCCCGGCGACGTGGACCTGGCCGTGATCGCGGTGCCCGCGCAGCAGGTGCAGGCCGCGCTCGATGAATGCGGCACGAAGGGCGTGAAAGGCGTGGTGGTGATCACCGCCGGCTTCAAGGAGACGGGTCCCGAAGGTGCGGAACGCGAGAAGCAGCTGCGTGACACCGCGCGCCGTTATGGCATGCGCATGGTCGGCCCCAATTGCCTGGGTGTGCTCAACACCGAGAAGGGCGTGCTGCTGGACGCCACGTTCGCGCCCGCGTGGCCGCCGGCCGGCGGCGTGGCGTTCTCGTCGCAGAGCGGTGCGCTCGGGCTCGCCATCCTCGAGACCGCGGGGGCGCTCGGGCTCGGCATCTCGCAGTTCGTGAGCGTGGGCAACAAGGCGGACGTCTCGGGAAACGACCTCATCGAATGGTGGGAGAAGGACCCGGGCACGAACGTGATCCTGCTCTACCTGGAATCGTTCGGGAACCCGCAGCGCTTCACGCAGATCGCCCGTCGCGTCGGGCGGCGCAAGCCCATCGCCGCGGTGAAGAGCGGACGCACGCGTGCCGGCGCGCGCGCCGCGTCGAGCCACACCGGCTCGCTGGCCGGCACCGACACGGCGGTGGACGCGCTGTGCCGCCAGTCGGGCGTGATCCGCACCGACACCATCGAAGAGCTCTTCGATGTCGCCATGCTGCTCTCCAACCAGCCGCTGCCGCGCGGCGCTCGCGTGGCGATCTGCACCAATGCAGGCGGACCCGCCATCATGGCCAGCGACGCGTGCGAGACGTACGGCCTCGAACTGGCCCCGCTCGCCGAGGCCACCACGAAGGCCCTGCGCGCGTTCCTGCCTCCCGAAGCGAGCGTGCGCAACCCGGTGGACATGATCGCCTCGGCCACACCCGAATCATTCGAGAAGACGGTGAGGCTCCTGCTCACCGATCCCAACGTGGATGCGCTGCTCGCGATCTACGTGCCGCCCATCGTGACCACGCCCGTCCAGGTGGCGAGCGCGATCCTGAACGGCTCGCGGGCCGCGGCGGCCGAACTCGAGTCCAAGGGCGAACCTTCCAAGCCGGTGCTGTCGTGCTTCATGGGCACGCACGGTGTGCCCGAGGGCATGCGCTCGTTGCAGACCGGACATATCCCGTCCTACCCGTTCCCCGAGTCCGCAGCCATGGCGCTCGCGCGCGTCGTCCGCTACGCGCGCTGGAAGGCCGCTCCCGAGGGCGTCGAGCCCGAGTTCAAGGACTTCGACGTGGACGGTGCGCTCGCCGTGGTGAAGCACGCCGCACGCCGCGCCTCGACGGGCAACACGACGATGCTCTCCAACGAAGAGGTGCGTGCGCTGCTCAAGGCGGCGGGGCTGCCGCAGGTACCCGAGGAAGTCTGCGTCACCGCGGGCGCGGCCGCGCAGCACGCCAAGCGCATGGGCTTCCCCGTCGCCGTGAAGCTGGCGTCCACCACGCTCACGCACAAGACCGACGTGGGCGGCGTTGTGCTGGGGCTCACGAGCGAAGAAGAGGTGCGCCGTGCGTTCGCCGAGATCGGCCGACGACTGGACGAGAAGGGCCTGCGCGACCAGATGGAGGGCGTGACCGTACAGCCCATGGTGAACGACGGTGTCGAGGTGATCGTGGGCATGTCGCAGGATCCGTCGTTCGGGCCCGTGCTCATGTTCGGGCTGGGCGGCGTGTTCGTCGAGGTGCTGCGCGACGTGGCGTTCCGGGTCTGCCCGGTGACCGACCGCGACGCGCGCGAGCTGATCCGCGACGTGCACGGGTTCCGGCTCCTCGAGGGCTGGCGCGGCACTCCCCCCTCGGACACGCTCGCGCTGGAACAGGTCATCCTGCGGCTCTCGAAACTCGTGCAGGCCGTGCCGCAGATCCAGGAGCTGGACCTGAATCCCATCAAGGTGCTGGCCGGGGGGCGCGGGTGCGTGATCGTGGACGCGCGCGTCTCGGTGCGCGGCTGAAGCGACCCATGGCGCGCGAACCGAACCTGCCTGCGGCGCCGGCGACGCTCTCGGCCGCCGAGCGCGACGCATTCGCGAGGCTCCTGGAGGTGTGCCGGCGGTTGCGCGGCCCCGAGGGCTGCCCGTGGGACCAGAGACAGACGCTCGACAGCATGACGCCCTACCTCACCGAGGAGGCGGCCGAGTCGGTGGACGCGATCGCGCGCGGCGATGCCGATCACGCCGTGGAGGAGTTGGGCGACCTGCTGTTCCTCGTGCTCTTCTGCCTCGAGCTCACGCAGGAGCGCTGGAACGTCGGCCTCGCCGACGCATTGCAGCGCGCGAGCGACAAGCTCATCCGCCGGCATCCGCATGTGTATGGAGGAGCGAAGGTGGCCGATGGCGATGCCGCCTACCGGCAGTGGCAGGAGATCAAGAAAGCCGAGAAGTCCCACGACCCCGACGCCTCGCTGCTGGGTGAACAACCGAAAGGACTGCCGGCGCTGGTCGCCGCATATCGGCTCCAGGAGAAGGCCGCCGCCGTCGGGTTCGACTGGCCCGCCGCCGAAGGGGCGTTCGAGAAGGTGCGCGAGGAGACCGGCGAGGTGGAGCGCGCCATGCGCGGCGGCGAGACCAGCCCCGAGCTGGCGCGTGAGCTGGGCGACCTGCTGTTCGCTGTCGTGAACCTGTCGCGCAAGCTGGGCGTGGACCCCGAGCGCGAACTGCGCGCCACCATGCACCGATTCCGCGAGCGCTTCGTCCACATCGAGCGCCGGCTCGCCGAGAGTGGCCGCACACCGATGCAATCCGACCTCGAGGAGATGGACCGGCTCTGGGACGAGGCCAAGCAGGTCGAACGCACCCGGCCCTCCTCCAAAGGAGACGCATGAGTGACGTTTCGACGGGCGACAAGGGCCGCGAGGCCGCGCTATTCCTACAATTGGTGCTGGGGCTCCAACAGGCGGCGATGGTCGCACTGGGCAAGCTCATGAATCCCATGTCCGGCAAGATCGAGCGCAACCTCGAAGCCGCCCGCAACACCATCGACACGCTCTCGGCGATCGCCAGCCGCACCGAGGGCAAGCTCGAGAGCGACGAGCAGCGCGTGCTCACGCAGGTGTTGACCGACCTCCGGATGAACTACCTGGACGAGCTCAAGAAGGGCTAGCAGGGCTCGGGATTCCTCTGGGTCAGATTCAGCCCTACCGGGCCGGGCGGCTGGCTTGGTACCCTATGGGTCGAGACCCCCAACCCGCCCCACCCCTGCACCGGAAGGAGCCCTCCCCGATGGGCTTGCCGCCGCACGTTTTACACGGGTCCTGGAGCCCGCTCCGGACCCTGGCCTTCGCCGTTCTCCTCGCTCTGCTGGCCACCCCCGCGGCCGCCCAGATCAAGATCAACGAGATCTTCCCCAACCCTGCCGGCGTCGAGACCGGGCCGGATGAGTGGGTCGAGATCTACAACGCCGGTGTCTCGGCCGTGGACATGACCGGCTGGGCGATCGACGACCTCGTCACGATCAGCCAGACCGCGGTGCGTGGCCGGATCCCCGAGGACCTGGACGCCACGTGCTCCACCAACCCGGTCATCCAGCCGGGTGAGTTCCGGGTGGTGCGCATGTCGCCGGGCACGGCGGTGCTCAACAACGGCGGCGACACCGTGTACCTCGTCTCCGACCGGCTGCTCAACGCCACCGTCGTGGACGTGGTCGTCTATCCCGCGGGTGTTCCCGAGACCCAGGCATGGGGCTGCATCCCGAACGGCACCACGACGTTCGCGATCCGCAACCCGCCGACGATCTGCGCCAGCAACGGCGGCGCGGTGGGCGACGTCACGGCGCCCGCGACCGTGGCCGACCTGGTGGCGGCACCCGGACAGTTTCCCGGCGAGATCCGGCTGACGTGGACCGCGCCGGGTGACGACGGTTCGACCGGCACGGCCAGTGCCTACATCATCAAGGTCTCGCACGACCCGATCAACAACGGCAACTTCAATGCTGTCGCCGATCTCGACCGCTGGATCGCCGAGCCGCTTCCGCACGCGGCCACGACTCCCGAGACGCTGTTCGTCTTCGGCCTCGCCACGGACTCGACCTGGCACTTCGCGCTCAAGGCACAGGACGAAGTCCCCAACACGAGCCTGATCTCGAACGATGCCAGCAGTTCGCCACTGCCCGGCACGATGCTCAACGCGAACCTCGGCTACCAGCACTACTACGGCAACCTGCATTCGCACACGAGTTACTCCGACGGCGTGCAGACGCCGGCGCAGGCGTACGCGTACGCGCGCAACAGCGCGCCCACGCCACTCGACTTCCTGGCCGTGACCGAGCACAACCACAGCGGGGCCGGGATGTCGCTGGCCAGCTACCCCTTGCTCAAGGCCGAGGCGGCCGCGGCGAATGATGACGGCAACTTCGTGGCGATCTTCGGCACCGAGTGGGGCATCATCAGCACGGGCGGCCATGCGAACCTGTTCGAGGCGCCGTCGCTGTTCGGCTGGGAAGGCGGCAACTACGACGTGTTCGTGGCCGAGGGCAACTACACCGGGCTCTACACGGCGTTTGTCGCCAACCCGCCCGCGGGCGGCTTGCCGGCCGTGGTCGAGTGGTGCCATCCCTCGGGTGGGGACTTCAACGGCTACGCCCTCACCGATGACGCCAAGGATGTGGTGAATCTCATGGCCATGGCCTCGGGCCCGGCGTTCTCGACGTCCACGACCGAAGGTGACGTGGGCAGCAGCACCGGCAACGAGATCCTGTTCCAGGACGCCTTGCGGAAGGGCTTCCGCGTCTCGCCCACCGTGGACCAGGACAACCACAACGCCACCTGGGGCGCCGCCACGCAGGGCCGCACCGTCGCGCTCGCCTCGGGCAAGACCAAGTCGCAGATCATCGGCGCGCTCTCGGCTCGCCGTGCCTACGCCAGCATGGACCACAACACGCAGGTGTTCCTGTCGGTCGAGGAGCACCCGATGGGCGACGCGTGGACCGCGGGTCAGGGTGTGCGCATCGTGCTGCAGGTCTCCGACCCCGATCCGGGCTCCGGAGTGGCGCAGGTGGACCTGCTGCGCGGCATCACCGGCAGCTCCAACGCGGTGGTGGTGGCCTCGAGCTTCGGGAACTCGTCGTTCGCCTGGCGCGAACGACAGGTGTTCCCCGCGGGCACCGAGGCGCACTACTACGCTCGCATCCGGATGGCGGACAACGCCCAGGTGTGGACCGGCCCGGTGTACGTGAAGTACGACCCGGCGGCGAACACCGCCGTGGGAGACCGGCCGGGCGAGAAGTTGGCCCTCGCGGCGGGTCCGAACCCGACCTACGGCCGCGTGCGGGCCACGTTCGCGCTGGCCACCGCCACCGATGACGCCGAGCTGGCGCTCTATGACGCCAGCGGCCGCCGGGTGAAGACGCTGATCGGCGGGCCGCTCGAGGCGGGCCCGCAGAGCGTGGAGTGGACCGGCACCGACGAAGGCGGCCGCGCTGTCCCCGCGGGTATCTACTTCATGCGCTTGCGCGCGTTCGGCCGGACGGCGGTGCAGAAGGTGCTGCTGGTGCGGTAGCGCGAAGCCTCGCGACAGGCGAACGGCCCGCCGGATTCGATCCGGCGGGCCGTGGTCTTTAGATGCTGCGGGCCTCCGGCCCGCGCCGAGCGCAGGGCGAGAGCTAGAGCGCCTGCAGTACCGCGCACTTCAGGTAGTGCGTCTCCGGCACCGCCAGCAATCGCGGGTGATCCGGAGCTTCGCCGGACCAGTCCAGCACGCGCATCGGGCGCTTGGCGGAGCGGGCGGCCTCGAGCAGCACCTGGCGGAACATGTCGTCGTCCAGGTGGTGACTGCACGAGCAGCTGACGAGGATGCCGTCCTCCTCGAGCAGGCTCATCGCGAGCCGGTTGTGCTCGCGGTAGGCGCGCGCGCCGGCCGCGATCGCGCGGCGCGACTTGATGAGCGCCGGCGGGTCCAGCACGACGATGCCGAAGCGGCGGCCTTCGCGCTCCAGCCGCCGGAGCGCATCGAAAGCGTCCATGCGAAGGAACTCGACATCGGCCGAGAGCCCGTTCCGTGCCACGTTCGCTCGCGCCAGCGCCAGTGCGGGCTCGCTCGAGTCCACGGCCAGCACGCCCTCCGCACCGCCCCGGGCCAGGTGCATCGCCCACTCGCCCTGGTAGCAGAACAGGTCGAGCGCCGTCCGGCCCTTGGCACGTGCTTCGGCGCGCTTGCGGTTCTCGCGCTGGTCCAGGAACAGCCCGGTCTTCTGGCCGTGCACCAGGTCGGCCTCGAGCGCGAAGCCTCCCACCTGGACGCTCACGCGCTCGGGCACGTCGCCCCACCACACCTCGCGGCGCTGGTCCAGGCCCTCGAGCGTGCGCAGCGGCGAGTCCGCCACCAACACTGCGCCCTTGGGCTCGAACACCTCCTCGAGCGCGGCCTTGAGCTCGGGCAGCCGCTTCTCCATGCCGAGTGTCAGCACCTGCACCGAGAGCATGTCACCGTAGCGGTCCACGACGAGGCCGGGCAGCTGGTCGGATTCGCCATAGACCATGCGCACCGCGGGCTCGTTCGGATAGACGGACTCGCGCAGCCGTTTCGCGCGCGCGAAGCGCTTCACGAAGAACGCCGTGTCCACCTCGTCCCGGCCGCGAGTCAGCAGCCGCGCGCAGATCAGGCTGTGGCGGTTCACGTAGGCGCGCCCCAGGAACGCGCCGCGGTGGTCCACGACGTCGGCGAGGCCGCCGTCCTCGATGCTCCCCTCCCACGCGTCCACCTCGTTGGAGAAGATCCACGGGTGGCCGCCGCGCACGCGGCGGTCCTCGCCCCGGCGCAGCACCAGCCGTGCGACGGTGGTCGCCGTGGTCATCGCTGGCTCTTCAACATGTGGCCGATCATCCGGTAGGTCATGCGGGCGGCGAGGAAGTCACTCGCCACGCTGCCTGGCAACGGGGCCAACTCGACGACGTCGAAGCCCACGATGCGCTTCTTCGCCGCCACCGCGCCGATCAGGTCGCTGGCCTCGTACCAGTCGAGTCCGCCCGGCTCGGGCGTGCCCGTGCCCGGCAGGAAGGCCGGGTCCAGGCCGTCCAGGTCGAACGTGATGAAGACGTCGTCGGTGAGCGCGTCGAGGATCGGCTTCCAGTCGCCCTTGAGCTGCCGGAACTTCCGCGTGCTCCAGATCGGCGCCGGGTGCTCGCGCAGGTGGGCGGCCTCCTCCTCCGACATCGAGCGGATGCCCACCGAGGCGGCCGGGCAGAGCTCGCGGATCCGGCGCATGACGCAGGCGTGCGAGTCGGGCGAATCGAGGTAGCTGTCGCGCATGTCGGCGTGCGCATCCAGCTGCAGGACGCTCAGGTTGGGGAAGCGCTTGAGTGCGGCACGCACCGCGCCGGCGGTGATGCTGTGCTCGCCGCCCAGCATGACCGGCAGCTTGCCCGCCTCGTACATCCAGTCGAACGCTTCTTCCACACGCCGGACCATGTCGCCGGGGCCCAGCGCGGTGGGCTCCAGCTCGGAGAGCGTGTGGATGCCGGCCTGGTAGGTCGCACCCAGTTCGTCGTCCCACACTTCCATGTTCCGTGAGGCGGCGAGGATCGCGCTCGGGCCCCAGCGCGCTCCGCCCTGGTAGGACGTGCTGAAGTCGTAGGGCACGGGCAGCATGACCACGCGGCTCGATTCGAACGAGGAGTACTCGGCGTCGAGCCCGGCGAAATTGAACGGCAGGCCCCAGCGGGGAGGGGTCGTGCTCATGCGGTGGGACTCCTTGGAGTGTGCGTGCGGCGAGGTTCGAGGCGAGCCTGCGCGGTGCCGGAGGGCCGGCCGCGGCGCGTGGCGCGCCGTGCCAGGCGCGGCCGGGCCCGCTCCCCCTTCGCGTGGGCGACTCGCGCTGAGCACAGGGCAGCGCAGATTGCCGCCGCGGCCGCCAAAGCACAAGGCCCCGGTGGGATCCACCGGGGCCCGGCTCGAGTCGACTGCTGGAACTGGCCTATGCCGTCCGGGCGGCCGGACGGGCGACCCGCCGGCGCTGGGTCCGGACCTCGGCCGCCGCACCGGTGACGTCCTTCGGGAACTCCGTACCGCGGTCGAGCACATTGCACTCGACCTTGGTCATCCCGAACATCCGCTTGAAGTAATCCGCGGCGAACTCGGTGTCGAAGGCCTTGCAGCTGAAGATGTCCACCGACACGTAGTTCTTGTCGGGGAACGTGTGGATGCTGATGTGGCTCTCGGCGATCAGGACGAAACCCGACAGGCCCCAGTCCTCGGGCTTCAGGCCGCTGTACTTGAACACGTAGGGCGGCATGATCTTGGTCATGCCGATGCGCGCGGGAAGCTCTTCCAGGATCCGATAGATGAGGTTCAGATCCGTCAACTTCTCACGGTCGCACCCGTACCCATCGAGCATGAGGTGAGGCCCGAATCCGGTCATCTCGTCAGCCACCTCCGTTGGTCCCGCGCCAAGCGCGGAGTCGTGAGTGGATCGCCAAATCATCCGCCATAACACTACCTCTCCGAGTCGTCACCGCCGAACTCATCGAAGTCGTCATCATTCACCTGCAGATCGTCTTCTTCGACGAAGTCATCGTCGTCGAAGTCGTCGTCGTCGCTGAACTCGTCCTCGTCGAGGTCGTCCTCGTCGAACTCCTCGTCGTCTTCGATCTCGTCCTCGAGTTCTTCGACTTCCTCGCCGCCGAAGACGTCGAACTCGTCGTCCTCGCCGCCCTTCTTGCGCTTCATGAGTACCCTCTCGAGCTGGTGCACGACCGCTTCGGTTCGCGCGCCACACCTTGGATGCGCGATGCGCCGCAGCGTTGCACGCTGCTTCGCCCGCGCGCCTCCGTCCGAAAGCACGCGCAGTATACGGACCACCCCCGGGGGGTCAATGGAAAATGCGTGCCACCCGAAAGCTCTGGAAGCGGCGGGCCGAGCCACTGTCGAGGCTGCCGGAGGGCGCTGTCGAGGCGCAGAACGCACGGCTTCGGCTCGCTCGCGGCTCAGGATGCACTCACGCGGGCCGCAACCGCTCGATCCGCCGCTCGGTGACGAGGCGACCGCGCGGCAGAAAGACTTCGCGCCGACTCCCGGCGTTCGCGCAAGGCGCCTGGGAACAAGACCCGGGCGGTGCGCGCCGGCCAGGGCGGCGCGTGAAGGGAATGGCGGGGTTGACGGGACTCGAACCCGCGACCTCCTGCGTGACAGGCAGGCGTTCTAACCAGCTGAACTACAACCCCGCACCTGGCACTTCGCGCCGTGAGGCAGCAGGAACGCCAAGGGACGCGGGACAATAGCGACCACCTCCGGGGGTGTCAACGCCGCACGCCAGCGTGTTCCGGGCGCCGCGCCTGCGTTGCTCGCGGTCGGCACGCGCGGAAACAGGATGCTCCTTTGGGTGCATTCTCGCTGGTTCGCCCGTCCCATGGAAAACCGCCTCCCATCCGGTGCAGCCTGTGTCTTGGACCCGCGAGGACGACCGGGTCCAGATGTCCACGAGTCTGGCGGGCCTACTGAACCTCACGGATGAGCCGCCGAGTCGCGAGACCAACCGCTCGCGACCGGAGCAGGGACCCGCGGACCCTCCCCACGTCGGCGGGTGCCCCTGGCCCGCAGAAGCGAGGTCGCCATGTCTGGTCCTACCCACCTCTCCGGTGCGGCCAGTAAACGTTCGCGCAGTCTGAGCGCGCTCGTGCTGGTGCTGCTCTTCTCACTCGGGGCGTCGCTCCCGGCGTTCGCGCAGGTGGTGCCTGCCGCGCCGCTGAGCCCCACGCTCGTCCCCAAGTTCGTCGAACCCCTTCCCATGCCATTGCGGGTCCCCGTCACCGCGACGACGCCGTCGAGCCCGCTCGAGCTCTCGATGAACGAGTTCCAGCAGAAGTTGCTCCCGAACTCGTTCTACACGGCGCTCCCGGCCCCGTACAACGCCGGCGCCTACCTGTGGTGCTACAAAGCCGCCGGCTGGCCCCAGACGTTCCCGGGTCCGACGCTCGAAGCGCGCGTGGGTATCCCGGCGCACATCAAGTACGTGAACCAACTCGTCGGGCCGGGAGGTGCGCCGCCGGTGCTGCAGGGACTCATCGCGGTGGACCAGACCGTCCACTGGGCGAATCCGCTCAACCAGAACGCACTCACGCCGATGACGACGTACGCCGGGCCGGTGCCCGCCGTCGCGCACCTGCATGGTGGGGAGGTTCCCTCGGCCTTCGACGGCGGTCCCGACGCCTGGTGGACCCCCGGCAAGGCCCAGACGGGTCCCGGCTTCGTATCCGATGCCTACACCTATCCCAACGCGCAGGAACCCACGACGCTCTGGTATCACGACCACGCGCTGGGCGCCACGCGGCTCAACGTGTACGCGGGCCTCGCGGGCTTCTACCTCCTGCGCGATCCCGCGAAGGAGCCGGCGAACCTGCCTGGCGGCGCGCAGGATCCGGCCGTGGACATGTACGGGAACCCCTACGAACGCGAGATCGTCATCCAGGACCGGATGTTCGACACGAACGGCCAGCTCTATTGGCCGGCGGTGGGCATCAATCCGACGACCCATCCGTTCTGGATACCCGAGTTCTTCGGCGACATCATCATGGTGAACGGCAAGACGTGGCCGTACCTGCAGGTCGAGCCGCGGCGCTATCGCTTCCGTCTGCTGGATGGATCGAATGCGCGCTTCTACGAACTCAGGTTCACGGACAACCGCGGCGCGGCGGGCCCGGGCTTCTGGCAGATCGGCTCGGACGGCGGCCTGTTGGACCTTCCCGTTCTGTTGCAGGACCCGAAGAGCCGCAGCGGGCGCAAGCTCCTGATGGCGCCGGGTGAGCGCTGTGACGTGATCGTGGACTTCTCGGCCTATGCCGGCCGAACGCTCACGCTCACGAACTCGGCGAAGGCCCCGTTCCCGGCGGGAGCGACCGTGGATCCCAAGGGGACCGGGATGATCCTCCAGGTCCGAGTCGGGAGGACGATCAGCGGCGGCAGTGACAAGAGCCTCGCGCCCACGCCGACCACACGGCTGCGCTCGGCGCCCGTCGAACGTCCGGTGGCGAATGCCATCGGCCGGGCGCTCACGCTCAACGAGAACATGGGCCCGGGCGGACCACTCGAGGTGCTGGTCAACAACTCCATGTACGGCATGGATGTCACCGAGACGCCGGTCGTGGGATCCACCGAGCTGTGGGAGATCATCAACCTCACCGCCGACACGCACCCGATCCACCTGCACCTGGTGCAGTTCCAGCTGGTCAACCGCCAGGCGTTCAAGGTGAGCTCGTACAACAAGGTGTATGGCGCGCCCGTGGCGGGTATGGGGCCACCGCTCCCCTATGGGGTGGCGAATGCGGCGACCGGCAACCTGCTGGGTGGCAATCCCGACGTGAAGCCGTACCTGAAGGGTCCGGCCGTCCTTCCCGATGCGAACGAGTCGGGCTGGAAGGACACGTTCCGCATGAACCCGGGTGAGGTCACGCGCGTGCTCGTGCGTATCGCACCTCAGGATGCGAACGCGCGCGCGGGTGGGCCCGTCGCAGCAGGGATGAACCTCTTCCCGTTCGATCCGTCGGCCGGTCTTGGAAGCACCGACACGTTCGGGTTCCCCGGTGGCCCGGGGTACGTGTGGCACTGCCACATCGTGGACCACGAGGACAACGAGATGATGCGCCCGATGCGGATCGCCGACGTCCCGACGGCCCCGCTGGCGATGGGTACGGGCGAGAGCGTGCATGCCACCGAGACCGAGTCGGCAACAGTGCCGGCGCTCATCGCGCTGGCCCCGGCACGTCCGAACCCGGCCGTGGGTGACGTGCACATCACGTGGTCGCTGCCGAAGTCGAGCGAGGTGGAGCTGAAGGTGTTCGACCTCGCGGGTCGAGAGGTGGCAGCGCTGGCGAACGGCACGTTCGCCGCGGGTGAGCACGCGGTGGACTGGGGCGGGCTGGACGATGGCGGCCACCGGCTGCCGACCGGCACCTACTTCTATCGCCTTCGCACACCGTACGCGAACCTCGTGCGCAAGCTGGTACTCGTGCGGTGATCCCGCTCACGGCGCGTGGGGAGCGCCGTCGAGCGAACGGAGCCCCGCCCACGGAAGTGGGCGGGGCATCCGTCCTCTGGTCAGTACAGTCGCGACAGGTTCGCACCCGGGTAGTAGTGCGCGAGGATCGCCTCACCCTGGACCCCGCGCCGCGCCATGCCGAGCGCTCCCGTCTGGCAGAGCCCCACGCCATGGCCCGAGCCCGCACCGCTGGCCACCACGCTCAGGGCCCGGCGCGTGGCGGGATCGCGGCGCACGGCGATCTTGAACAGGTTCGAGCGCAGGATCGCGTTGGCGTTCGTACTGCGCCGGAGCACCTGCCGCAGCGAGTGGGCGTGGATCCGGATGAGCCCGGTGCTGGTCTCCACTTCGAGCCACCAGACGCGGCCCGAGCGCGAGCGCTGGGCCACGCGGACGTCGCGGATCTCGCCCACCCCGCCCGGCGGCAGTCCCACACCGAACGGCGGCGCATACTTGGCGAGGTTGGCGGTGAAGTCGCGCACCGACCATTCCTCGCGCCAGCGATAATGCGGTGAAGCCGAGCAGTGATCCATCCCCGCCGAGCCGTCGGGATGGCTCGAGAGGTAACCGTACGATGGCGTGGGCCAGGCTTCCCACGCCTCGGCCGAGAGCCCGCCGCAGGTGGAGGAGTAGTTGGCGCGGATGGGAGCGCCGCGCCACAGGCCGACCAGCCCGTTCGTGCTCTCGACACAGCGCGTGGCGAGCGGGCGCTCGGCCTCGCTGGCGCTGTAGAACTGGTCTTCCACCGTGGCGTAGAGGTCGAAGCCCTCCTCGCCGCGACGGCCCTTGTAGAAGAGCGTGTAGCTCCTCGCCGCGATCGCCTGCGCACGGCCGGCTTCGAGCAGCGAGTCGGAGAGCGCGCCGATCTCGCCCGGCACCACGCCCTTCAGGTAGGGCTCGAGCGAGAGCCGCGTGGCCAGCGAGAGCTTCCGCCGCGCGTTCAAGAACACCTTGAACCGCCCGCGGTACGTGCCGCCGTTCCACTTGATGCGCGGCGCGCTGCCGGATTCCAGGTCGGGATCGCCGATCCACAGCGTGTCGCCGGCGCGGAGCACCAGCAGCGGCACGGCGCGGCGGCGGTCGCGCGGCTGGACGATCAGCTGGCTGCCCGAGACGCGCAGCTCCACCGGCCCTCCCGCCACGTGGCGCTCCCCGCTGCCCGCCCCCGTCACCTCGAACGGCAGCTGGCCGCTGAAGCTGACGCGCGTCGTGTCGAGGTCCCACGCCAGCCCGACGTCGAGCACGGGTTCGCCGCCGGGAAGCTTGGCTTCCACGATGGGCGGAGGCGCCGGGAGGGTCTCGGGTGTCGCGGGCGTGGGCGCGCTCGGCTCGGCTGCGGGCGGCGCGGTCGCGGGTGCCGGAGCGGATGTCTCTCGCGGTGCCGAGGTCATGTGCGCGCAGCCGGCCGAGGCGAACACGGCCAGCGCCGCGAGCAGCCCGACACGCCACGAGGCCCTCCGCGAGCGGCGTTCGCCTTCGGGGCAAGCGAGCGCGCTCCCGGCGGTCCGCATCAGCGGCCGCCTCCCGCCATCGAGCCGGGCGTGATCACGCCCAGCACCGCCGCGTGGCGAGCCCCCGTCGCCGCCGGCACGTTGCCCGGTTCGCCCGAGAGCGTGAGGTGCGCGAGGAATGCGAATGCCAGGGCCTCCTTGATGCCCGGCGAGACGCCGAGGTCGTCCAGGCGCGCCACCTTGATGCCGTCCAGCCGGCGTCGCAGTGCCGTCATGAGCGTGACGTTCCGCACGCCGCCGCCGCTCGCGTAGAGCGCGTCCACCCGGCCGTTCGGGGCGACGAACTCGCGCAGCGCGCGTTCGATGGAAGCCGCGGTCAGCTCGACCGCCGTGGCGAGCGTGTCTTCAAGAGAAAGCCCCAGGCTCTCGCCCAACCGCATGAGTTGGTCGGCATAGTGCTCGCCGAAGCGCTCGCGCCCGGTCGAGCGCGGCGGCGGCATGGAGAAGAACGGATCGGCGAGCAGCTCCTCCAGGAGCCCGTCGTGCGCGCGGCCCGAGGCCGCGAGGCCGCCCGCCTCGTCGTGGCGCGCGAGCCCCTGCGTGCCGAAGCGCACGAGCCCGTCCAGCACGGCGTTGCCCGGGCCGGTGTCGAAGGCCAGCACGTCGGCGAGCGAGCCGCCCTTCTTCAGCCACGTCACGTTGGCCATGCCGCCAAGGTTCAGCAGCACGCGCGACTCCTTCTCGGAGCGGAACAGCCAGTAGTCGGCGATCGGCACCAGCGGCGCACCCTCGCCGCCGGCGGCGGTGTCGCGCTTGCGGAAATCGCTCACCACGGTGAGCCCGGTGCGCTCGGCGAGCGTGTTGGCCGAGCCCAGCTGCAACGTGAGCGCTCGGCCCTCCTCGGCCGAACGCGGAAGGTGGCGGACCGTCTGGCCGTGCGAGCCGATCGCGGTGACGTCGGAGAGCTTGAGCCCGGCGCGGCCGACCACCTCGCGCACGGCGTCGGCGTAGGCCTCGGCGAGTGCGGCATCCAGTCGCATGAGCCGCTCGGGCTCGATGGTCTTGGCCGCCGCCACGTCCAGCACCTCGGCGCGCAGCTCGTCGGGCAGCGGTGTTTCGAGCTCGGCGAGCACTTCGTGCTTGGCCGCGAGGCCGTCACCCTTCAACCGCACCAGCACGGCATCCACCGCGTCGGCGGACGTCCCCGTCATGAGCCCCACGATCAGCCGCTCGGCGCGTGTGCGGTACTCGCGAACCGGAGTGAGTGCGTCACGCGTCATGGGCGGCTCCACAGGATCCGAGAGAGGAGTGCGTCGGTCGTGGGCACATCATCGGGCACCGAGGTGGGTGGTGACGAATGTGTCCGCCGACGCGAGGGCCCGCTCCGGCGTCTCGAGTCCGGCGAGGACCCGCTCGACGGCCCGGCCCAGGTGGGATTCGACCCGGACCCAGTCTCGCATGCGGGGCCGCGAGCGCGCCGCAGCCAGCAGTCTCAGGGCCTCCACGGCGTCGGCACGGGCACTGAAAGCGGCCAGCGTGTCGGCGGCTATCCGTGCGGGCAACAACTCCGGTTCGGCGGCGGCGAGCGATTCGAGGCTCGAGGGCTCCACGAGCGAGCGTGCGAGCCGCAGCGCGTCCTCCTTGCGGCGAGACGCCGTGAAGCTCACGAGCGCTTCTCCTGTCGCATACGGGCGGAACGCCGCCGTCCCTCCCTCGCGGCTCGGCAGTCCGGCCATCCCCACGCTGCGACCGGCAGCACGCGCGGCGACCGCCAGCGAGGGATCGGCGATCAGCAGCGCCAGGCGCCCGCGCAGGAACTCACGCTCGAGCGAGTCCTGTGCGGCCACGAGCGAGAACGGCACCAGCGATTGGAGGAAGGCGAGCGCGTCGGCATTGGCGGCGGAGGCCACGCGGCTCGAGTCGAGACCGCCCGAGACCAGTTCGCCACCGGCACACGGCGCCCATGCGAGCCAGGCGCCCGCGTACTCGGCGGCCGAGCCCGAGGCGATCCCGAAACCCTGCACGCCTCCGCGCAGTCGCGAGACCCGGGCGGCCGTAGAGCGGAACGCTTCCCAGGAATCCGGAGCCTGCGTGGTATCGCAGCGGGCACGAGCCAGCAGCGTGCGGTCGTAGAGCAGCACGGGCGCGCGCAGCGTCCACGGCAGCGCGTAGATCGCATCGCCCACCATGCACGACTCCCAGCCACGCAGCACCGGACGCAGGTCCGCCACGCCCGCGCTCCAGTCGGTGAGCACGCCGCTTTCGAGCCATGGCTCGAGGGAGTCCATCGCCACCTCGCACAGGTCGGGCGCGCGGCCGGCCGTGAGCGAGGCATCCGCACTGTCGGCCAGTTCACGCGCCGGCAGCGTGCGGACCACGACGCGAAGCGTCGGGTTCGCGTCCTCGAACGCGCGCACCGCACCCGCCAGGGCCTCCGGCGTGCGGCTCGTCCAGAACGTGACCGGTGTGCGCTCGGCGGGGCGTTTCGGAGCACAGCTCGCCGCCGCGAGTAGCGCGGCCGCGAGCAGCGCGGCCGTGGCGGCCGTGGCGGCGCGCGAGCGGCTCACGCGCCCCCGCTCCCCGCGCCCGCCTCCCCCAGCGCCGCGCGCACGAAGCCGTCGGCATCCGCGAGGCGGCGTTCGGCCTCCTGCCGCGAGCAGTGGAGCTTCTGCATCACGATCGCGGTCTTCACACTCTTGCCGGCGGCGTCGATGGCGTGCGCGGCGGTGTTGTAGTCACAGCCCGTCACGGTCATGACCGTGCGCCGGCCGCGCTCCACCAGCTTCTGGCTGTTCGCCAGCAGGTCCACCATCATGTTCTCGTAGACCTTGCCCACGCGGACGAACGAGGCCGTGCTCAGCATGTTGCAGACCAGCTTCTGCGCCGTGCCCGCCTTCATGCGCGTGCTGCCCATGACCGCCTCGGGCCCCACCACCGGGCAGATCGCCACGTCCACGTCGAGCGAGAACTCCTCGCGCGGTGTGCACGTGACGTACACCGTGCGCGCGCCGAGCGACTTGGCGCGTGCGATGGCACTCACGACATAAGGTGTCCGCCGGCTCGCAGCCAGCCCCACGACCGTGTCCTCGGGACCCACTTCGAGGTCGTCCATCGCCTGGGCGCCGTGGTCGGCCCGGTCTTCGGCGCCTTCCACCGCGCGGACCACCGCGGTGTAGCCGCCGGCGATCACGCCCACGACCATGTCGGGGTCGGAGCCGAACGTGGGCGGGCACTCCGAAGCATCCAACACACCCAGCCGTCCGCTGGTGCCCGCGCCCACGTAGACCAGCCGGCCACCGGACTTGAACGACGCCACGATGTAGTCCACCGCGCGCGCCACCCACGGCAACTCCCGCTCGACCGCCTCGGCGACGGTGCGGTCCTCGGCGTTGATCCGGGCGAGCAGGTCCGGGACGTCGAGCATGTCGAGGTCCATGGTGCGCGGATTGCGCTGCTCGGTGGCGAGCTTCGCGAACTCCTCGAAGCGGGCGCGATCGTCCATGACGCTCCTGCGTGAGAGGGGGAAGGCGGACCGCGGGAGGATGCCATGCTCGGGAACGGCGCGGCAAGCCTTGCCGTGGGTTCTCCTGAGCGTTGTCTCCCCGGAGTTCCGGCGCTTATCCTGAGTGTTCCGGGTTCCCCTCATGGAGCGGCATGCCGAGACGACGACACGCGCTACCCCATCTCTGGCTGATCCTGACGCTGGGCGGGACCGCCCACCCGGCCCAGGCCGTGCTCGACGTCGAGAACCGCGGGCCCCAGCTCACCGCCGGTGCGTTCACCATGCGCATCACGAACATCGGCGCGCTGGGGAATCCGTTCTTCCGGCAGGGGCGCTCGTTCGATTCGTCGCTCGAGTTCCCGCGCGGCAGCGGGCAGCAGATGCTCGAGCACGCGGAACTCTGGGTGGGCGCGATCAGCGAGCGCGGAGTGCCGCGAGTCTCCGGCGGTCCGCTCATGGAATGGCGCCCCACGCTCGCGCCGGAGGATCACGTCCGGACGGCGTTCGCAGGCGATCCGGGCACGCTGCGCTTCCGCGATGACGACGGCGACGGTGCGGTGGACGAGGAGTTCCTGGACGGCCTCGATGACGACGGCGACGGCGAAGTGGACGAGGACCTGGGACTCGGCGCCACGCAGACACTGTTCGCGCGCTACCGCGACGACGAGCCGGAGGCGATCGCCTACGACTACCTGAATGGCGAGGACCACGAGCCGCTCCACCTCGAAGTGAAGCAAGAGGCGTTCACGTGGGCGATCAACGGATTCGATCACATCGCGGGTGTGAAGTTCGTGATCACGAATCGCGGCACGTCGCGGCTCAATCAGGTGCGCATGGGGCTCTGCGCCGACTTGGACGCGACCGCGCGTGGCGAGGTCGGTGGCCACCTCGACGATGTCGCGAGCATGGTGGATTACCAACAGCTGTTCCACGATGGGTTCTCGAGTGTGCCCTCGGTGCAGCAATACCCCCCGATGTCGGAGCCCTACCCCTACTTCAAGGAGTGCCTGGTCCCGGTCCAGGGCCGCGTCCCGGTGATCGCGGAGCAGCGGAAGGGAACCGGCGTGGGAAGCGTCGCGCTGGTGCCGCTCTGGCACACGACCGACCCGTTGGGGCTGTTGTTGGAGCAGAGACGCGTCGCGCCCAGCATCGTCGCGCCCTATCGGTTCGCGCCAACGCATGTCTCGTTCCGCTCCCAGTACTTCGCCAACGACATGCCGCCAGGCCAAGGCGGCCTGCCGACGATCGATGCCGATCGCTATCGAGCGCTCGCGGGCGAGTACCCCACGGTCATGGACTCGCTGGTGTCCCATGACTACGTCGTGCTCGTGAGCTGCGGTCCGTTCGCGCGACTCGATCCCGGCCAGTCGTTGGAGATGCACCTCGCGTTCGTCGTCGCCGCGCCGGAGTCACTGAAGGCGATGGTGGACCACGCGGTCCAGGTCCATCACGGCGGCTGGGCCAACGCGTTCCCGGATGCGCCGCCGCTCACGTGGGGGAGCTGGGACGTGGGTCGCAGCGGCGTCACCGGACATGAGACCTGCTACGAACCACCCGAGGGACTCGTGCTGTCATTGGACCCGCACTGTGCGATCAAGTACGCCCCCGATCCGGCGGCCACGACGGACAATTCCACGGACTATCGCCATGGCCGGTGCATCTGGACGGACCTCGACTGTGATGCGTGCACGGGGTTCGACGGCAAGGAGTCGCAGGTACGATGGCGCGACCCGGCGGGCGTGCCGTTCCCGCCGCAGTGGCGTGTCGTGCCCGGGGATCGTGTCATGACCCTCGAATGGGACGATCGCAGCGAAGTGCTGGACGACGCGCAGCTCACGCATGGCTCCGAGGTGCGCTTCATCGGCTACAACATCTACCGCCTCGACGACTGGACCGATCGCAGGGCGGACCTGCCGCCGTTCGCTCGGTTCCAGCAGATCGCGTCGTTCGGCCGCGAGGAGCTGCTCGGGGCGCGCCCCTTGAGCGAGGTCCTCGACACCACGGTGTCCACCGAGCGGATCCTGTTCGAGCGCCGAGTGCACCCGATCGGCCGCTACCGCTGGCAGGACACGCGCGTGCTGAACGGGTTCGACTACGTGTATGCCGTGACCGCGCTGAGTGAACGCACGCTGAAAGTCGTCTCGGGCAATCCGATCACCGAGCTGCTCGAAAGCCCGATCCTCGCGAACATCGATTCCATCGCGACTCCCCAACTTGCGGCGCGAACGCAACCCGGCGGCGTGTGGGTGGTCCCCAACCCCTACCGAGGTGACGCGCCGTGGGAGCGGCCGGCGGTCCCCGGCGACACGTTCGGCCGGCACCTGGACTTCATGGGCCTGCCGGCGGAGAAGAGCGTCATCCGCATCTACACGCTCGCGGGCGACCTCGTGCAGGTCCTTCACCACGATGGCACACAGGGAGACGGCCAGGCTCGCTGGAACCTGATCTCACGCAATGGGCAGGACATCGCGTCCGGCGTCTACCTGTTCACCGTGGAATCCCCCCATGGACACCAGACCGGGCGATTCGTCGTGTTGCGCTGAAACGCGCGCACATCCTCGTGGCGTCGCGGTCACGTGGCCGCTAGTCTCGGACTACCGACTCCCCGCACGCCGATCCCGATCGAGGAGAACCCGAAGCCATGAGCCTGACCACGCCCGCCCCCGCTTCGTCGCTCGACTCGTTCGTGCTGGCCCCCGGCTTCCAGTCCGCCGCCACGTCCTGTGGGCTGAAGCCCAGCGGTAACCTGGACCTGGGACTCGTGTGGAGTGACGCGCCGTGCAGTGCCGCGGGCGTGTTCACCACCAATCGCGTGCAAGCGGCCCCCGTCCACGTCTGTCGGGAGACGCTCGCATCGGCCGCCTCACGCGTGCGCGGCGTGCTCTACAACTCCGGCTGTGCGAATGCCGTCACCGGCGAGCGCGGGCTCGCCGACGCGCGCCGCATGCGCGCGCTCGGCGCGAGTGCGATCGGCGCGGCCGAGGACGAACTGCTCGTGCTCTCCACCGGCGTGATCGGGCGCTTCCTGGACCTCGAGAAGCTCTCGCGCGGCGTGGCAACGCTCCAGACACCGGCGGCCCTTCGCACGCCCGGCGATGCGGCACGCGCGATCATGACCACCGACACGGTCGCGAAGATCGCGAACGCGAGCTGCACGCTCGGCAACCGCGAAGTGCACCTGGCAGGCTTCGCCAAGGGTGCGGGGATGATCCACCCGAACATGGCCACGATGCTGTCGGTGATCACCACCGACGCGCGAGTGGAGCCCGCGCGCCTGGACCGCGCGCTGCGTGCGGCGGTGGAGCAGAGCTTCAACCGCATCAGCGTGGACGGGGACATGAGCACGAACGACACCGTGCTGCTGCTGGCCTCGGGCGCGTCGGGGGCTCGCGTGGACGACGCCGGCGAGGAAGCGTTCACGCGCGCGCTCACCGCGGTGTGCGGCTCGCTCGCGAGGCAGGTCGCGCGCGACGGCGAGGGGGCGACGCGGTTGGTGGAGCTTCGCATCACCGGTGCGGCCACCGAGTCCCAGGCGCATCGCGTGGGCGACTCGATCGCGTGCAGCCCGCTGGTCAAGACCGCGATCCATGGCAATGACCCCAACTGGGGCCGCATCCTTGCGGCCGCCGGCTACAGCGGCGAGGCCATCGAGCCCGACAAAGTCCGGCTGTGGTTCGGCGAGCGCGACGACGTCCAACTGTTGGACCGCGGCCTGCCCATCGCGTTCGACGCCGCGCGAGCGTCGGCGCTGCTCGCCCAGGACCCCGCCATCGTGCACCTGGACCTGGGGCTCGGCCGCGCGGGGGCGGTCGTGTGGACGTGCGACTTCTCGGCCGAGTACGTGCGCATCAACGCGGACTACACGACGTAGTTGCGCGGTTCCAGTGCGCCGTCGGTCGTCAGCGCTTTGAGTCGGTGGCCGGCAGCAGGCCGCGCCTCTGGAGCACCTGCTGGCCCTCGCTCGAGAGCACCAGGTCGAGGAACGCCTGTGCTGCCGCCGGGTCCGTGCTCGAGCGCAACGCGGCGATCGGGTAGGACGCCACGATCTGCGCGCCCTCGGGCAGCGTGAGGACCCGGAGGAACCGCGACACCGCCGGCGTGACGTCGGAGCGGTACGCGAAGCCGGCGTCCGCTTCGCCCAACTGCACCTTGCCCACCACGGATTTCACGTTCTCCTCTTCGGAGACCACGTTCTTCAGCACACGCGTGGCGTAGTCGCCACTGTACGAGCGGTCGCGGGCGAGGGACTGGAGCGCCATGCGGCTGTAACGCCCCACCGGCACGGCGTCGGCCCCGATCACCAGCTTCACGCCCGGGCGCGCCAGGTCTTGAAGTTCCTGGATGCGCGCCGGGTTCGTGCGCGGGAGGATCACGACGAGCGGATTGCGCGCGAAGACCCGGGACGAGTCCTCCAGCAGTCCTCGCTCCGCGGCGTACGACATCCATCGCTCGTCTGCAGAGGCGAACACATCGGCCGTGGCGCCCTGTTCGAGCTGGATGGCCAGTTGCTGCGATCCCGAGAAGTTGAACCGCACGCGCAGCCCGGGCTCGCGCGCTTCGAGCTTGTGGCCCAGCTCGGTGAACGCGTCCATGAGCGAGGCGGCGGCGAAGACCTGGAGCGTGCGCGTCTTCGCGGGTGAGGCGGCGTGCGCCCAGGCGATCACCCCGCCGGCCGCGGCCCAGAGGCACACCGCTGCCCACCCAAGCTGAAGGAACGTGTCGCGGCGTCCCCTGCGCCACACCTTCTTGCTGGCCATCACCGTCGCCCCTTCTGTGACCTGATGTGCCCTTATCAGTCAAGTCCGGACATTTTGGGTCACTTAGACGACCAAGGCAAGGTCGAAGGGCACGCCAAGCCCCCATGGCTTCACCCGCTCAGCCCCGCTTGTCGATCGCGTCCCGGAGCCGTTCGTAGTCGGAAGGCTCGTTGTAGACCTGCGCGGCGATGCGCAGCCAGACGCGATCCTTGAAGGCACCCACCTGGGCCTCGATGCCGTCCTCGAACAGGAGCGCGTCCTTGAGCTTGCCGGCGGCCTCGCGATTCGTCCCGAACCGCTCGGGCAGCGGCACGGTGACCATGCTGCCGTACATCGCCTCGGGCGCGGGGATCTCCGTGCCCCAATGGCTCGTCAGCACGCGCGCGGCACCGTACGCCGTGCGGTGGTTCCACTCGCGCATCGCGTCCACGCCGATGTCGCGCATGAACTCCAGCGCGGCGGATGAACTGAGCGCAGGCGAGGGATCGCGCGTGCCGAGCATGTCGAACTCGGCACTCATGCCCAGAAGATAGCCCCACGAGATCACCGTCGGGTGGAGCCCGGCCTGCCGCTCGGGAGCCGCCCACAGGATCCCCAACGGCCGTCCGGTGAACGCCCACTTGTGCAGGTTCCCGACGTAGAAGTCCACGCCGAGCGCGGGCAGGTCGAGTGCCAGGGCACCGGGTGCATGCGCGCCATCCACCAGCGTGGCCACACCGCGCGCACGGCAGGCATTCGCGATCGCGGCGACCGGCAGGATGAGCGCGCTGCCCGCGACCACGTGGTCGATGACCAGCATGCGCGTGCGGCTCGTGATCGCGGCCTCGATCGCGGCGACCACCGCGGACGACGTCGTCGCCGGGTAGGGCAGCTCGACGGTGCGTACCACGGCGCCCGTGCGGCTCGCCACGTAGTTCGCGGCCTTGGTGATCGCACCGTAGCTCTGGTCCGTGATCAGGATCTCGTCGCCCGGCGCGAAGTCGAACGAGCGCAACACGGCGTTGCAGCCGGTGGTGGCGTTGTCCACGAACGCCAGGTCCTCACCGCGCGCGCCCACGAAGCCGGCCACCGCGGCCGCCGCCGTGCGCATCCGAGGCGGTCCGCTCATCACGAACTCGCCCACGTCCGCCAGCTCGCGCACCAGGAACCGCGCCGGCTGCCGTTCGATCTCGGCGCGCACGGCGTCCTGCGCAGCCTGCACGACGCGAGGCACGACGCCGACGGTGCCGTGGTTCAGGTACAGGATCGCGGGGTCGAGCGGCCAATGCGCGAGCATGGCGTGACCGAACGTGTACTTGGATGGCGCGGAAGTGGGCACGGGTGGCTCCTCGGGTGGAAGACGAGCAGCACGATCGTGCCCACGCTAACGGATGCGGCCCGCTCGGTGCACGTGAACTCGCACGAACGCCGCGCGGGCGAAGGCCCTTCGTGGATCGCGCCTTGCCCACGGCACACGCGAGTGCCGCGCGGCGAACACTCGTCGGGCCGCGCTCTCCGCGCCCGGAACGTCGTGCCACGCGTTCGAGCCGAGCGCGCTTGACTCCCCACCCCGCTGCCGCCCAGCGTGGTGTCGTCATGCCCGAACTCCCCGAAGTCGAGACCGTGCGCCGCATGCTGGCCACCGCCATCCCGGGCCGCCGCATCGCCAGCGCGCGCGTGTCCACCAAGAAGCTGCGCACGTCGTCGCTGGCCTCGCTCCCTCGCCAGTTGAAGGGCCGCACGTTCGGTGAGCCACGGCGCACGGGCAAGTTCCTGCTCATGGATCTCGAGGGCGGCCGCACGTTGCTCTCGCATCTCGGCATGAGCGGGCGCTGGCTCTTCTGGCCACGCGGCAAGCCGCCTGATGCCGCGCTCCAGCACGTGCACCTGAAGCTCTCGTTCGAGGACGGCGGCACGCTCTGGTACCAGGACATCCGCCGCTTCGGCATGCTGCGCGTGCTGGAGACCGCGAAGCTCGCGCGCGACGCGTCGCTCAAGTTGCTCGGCCCCGATCCGCTCGCCGAGCGCCGCGACGGTGCCGCGCTTCGCGAGGCCGCTCGCGGTGCGCGCACGTCCATCAAGGTCTGGCTCCTGGACCAGCGACGCATCGCGGGGCTCGGCAACATCTACGTGAGCGAGGTGTTGTTCCGCGTGCGGCTCGATCCGCGCCGGCGCGCGGGAGCGGTCTCTCTGCCCGAATGGGATCGCATCGCCGCCGAGGTCCCGGCCGTGCTCGAGGAGAGCATCGCGAGGATGGGCACGACGTTCTCGACCTACCGCACGCTGTGGAACGAGCCGGGCCAGTATGGAGAAGACCTTCTCGTCTACGACCGGGCCGGCGAGCCCTGCCGGGTCTGCGGCAGCGAAGTGAGACGCATCGTTCAGGCCGGGCGGTCCACATTCTTCTGCCCAAGCTGCCAGACGGCCGCTCGAGGGCCCACGAAGGGCCGTCCGAGGGTCCACTTGTCGAATCGCTGACCCGAGACTTGCCGAGGTCTGTCATCTGGCTCGGCCGCAACGCGCATCATACCTCTACGATATGAGCAGCATCCTCCAGCCTTCCATCAGCGCCAAACCCGCGCCATTCGCGGCCGCAACTGGGAATGACAATTCTCGTGGACCCGCTGCAGCCGGGGCCGTACCATGCAGCGTTTCCAACCACCTTCCCGTGCCTGCCGTCGGCGCTCCGCCGCTGCGAAAGGCCCCCGAGAGCACGGAGTCCATCACCATGATGTTCAGCACGCTGGGCCTGCCCGCCCCGCTCACCCAGGCGACGCGCGCAGCCAACTTGAGCGAACCCACCCCCATCCAGGCCAAGGCCATCCCGGTCATCCTGCAGGGCAACGACCTGATCGGGAACGCGCCGAGTGGCTCGGGCAAGACGGGGGCGTTCCTGCTGCCCGTGTTCGCCCGGCTCATGGACGGTCCGCAGAAGCTCCGCGGCATCGTGCTCACGCCCACGCGCGAGCACGCCGCCCAGGTGGAAGCGCACGCGCGTGACTTCGCGCGCTTCACCGAGCTGCGCGTGGCCCTGGTGCACAATGCCGCGCCCATCGCCGTGCAGGAGCGCGTGCTGCGCGACCCCGGCGTGGATGTGCTCATCGCCACCGTGGATCGGCTGCTCGAGCTGCACGCGCGCAAGGCGCTGTCGTTCGAGGACCTCGAGATCCTCGTGCTCGACGAGGCCGACCGCATGGTGGACGTGGGCCAGGCCGGCGAGATCCGCAAGCTCTTGAAGCTCCTGCCCGAAACACGGCAGACGCTGCTGTTCTCCGCCACGATGCCCGCCGAGCTCAACCGGCTCGCGAAGGAAGCGCTGATCGAGCCCGTGCGCGTGGACCTCGTCACGCCGCAGCCCTCGCCCGGCATCACGCACGCGATCTACCCGGTCTCGAGCTTCCTCAAGATCGAGCTGCTCGACCGGCTGCTCGCACGCTCGGGCGAGACGCGCAGCACCATCGTCTTCGCACGCCAGCGCGAGGGTGCGGACCGGCTGGCCCGCCAGCTCGAGCGCCGCGGCTATGCCGTGGCCACGCTCCACGAGCGGAAGAGCCAGACCGAGCGCGAGCGCGCCATGGAAGACCTGAAGCGTGGCCGGCTGCAGATCGTGGTCACCACCGACCAGGCGGCACGCGGGTTGGAGTTGGCTGGCGTGGCGCACGTCGTCAACTTCGACGTGCCGCCCTCGCCCGAGGATTACGTGCACCGGATCGGCCGCGCCGGCCGCCCGGACGCCACCGGCGATGCGTTCACGCTCATGGCCCCCGAGGAGCAGCGCCACTTGGCCGGCATCGAGCGATTTGTAGGACGAGCCGTGCCGCGCGTCCTGCTGCCCGATTTCAACTATGGCTTGAAGCCCAACCAGCTCCAGCAGCAGGCCATCTACGATGACGAGCAGGCTCGTGCGCGCCGCGCGGCGATGGCCAAGATGGGCTTCGCCGTGGTGCGCCAGATGCCCACCACCGCACACGGCGGCTTCCGCCCCGTGAACGCGCAGGGCAAGCCGCTCTCCAAGCCCGCCTTGAAGACCACCGCCAAGATCGCCGCCCGCGGCACCGCCGCGGGGGCCCGCTCCAAGGCGAAGCCCGTCATGCGCACGCGCGTGGCGGCTTCCACCACGTCGCGCCTGGTGGTGAAGGTGACGCCGAAGCCGGCTCCCAAGCCGGTGGTGAAGATCGCAGCCAAGCCCGTGTCCCGGCTGGGCCCTCGGCCGGTGGCGAAGCCCATGTCGAGGTTCACGAAGAAACGGTCGGTGACCAAGAAGTAACGGCCGCCCACGGAAGGACGAAACCCCCGGCACCTGTGTGGCCGGGGGTTTCGTATTTGCTCTCGATCGCGGCGCGACAGTCGCCGTCCTCGAGCGTCGCGCCGTGGGCCGCGAGCGCGTGCCGCTACTTCGCCGCGAGCTTCTCCACCGCGAGAGCGTAGGCCGCCTCGGCACCGGCCGCGTCCGCGGGCGCCACCGTCACCATCTCGGGGCTGCCCCCTCCCTTGCCGCGCGCGGCGGCCAGCAACTCGGGCACAAGTGCTTTCAGGTCCAGCGCCGAGTTCGGCTTCTGGCGCGCCACGACGAGCGACGGCTCGGGGCCCGACGTGCCCGAGACCACCCAGGGTGCCCCGGCTTCGAGGCAGGCGAGCGCGAACGCGCGTGCGTCCTCACGCGAGCGCTCGGCCGAAAGCACGGTCACGGCTCGGGGCGGGGAACCCACCGCGTTGCGCGCTTCGTCCGCGAGCAACCGGCGGGTGAGCGCGGCCAGCTGCTTGCGCAGCTCCTCGCGCTCTTCCAGCGCCCGCTCCAGATGCGCGATCAGCTCGCGCTCGCCGCTGCTCCTGCGCTTGGCGGCATCCAGCAGCTGCTCGGCTCGCCATGCATGATCCTGAAGCGACCGGCCGCCACAGAGGAACGCGAACCGCACGTTGCCGCGGATCTTCTCCCAGCCCACGATCTTGATCGCGCCCACCTCGCCCGTGCGGCGCGTGTGCGTGCCGCCGCAGGCCGACCAGTCCCACTCGGGCACTTCCACCACGCGGATGCGGCCGGTGACCTTGGGGGGCTTGCGGAGCGGGAACTGCTTCACGCCCTCGGCGTCCGTCCAATGCAGCACCAGCGCGCGGTCGTCCCAGAGCACGCGGTTCGCCGCGTCCTCGATCCTCTGCACCGTGCGCCAGTCCACGTCGTCCAGTGCCACCTCGATCACGCTACGTTCGGCACCCAGCGTGCTCGAGAGTGTCGCGGCATTCTTGAGTCGCTCGAACGCCGCCGAGAGGATGTGCTGGCCCGTGTGCTGCTGCATGTGGTCGAACCGGCGTGCCCAATCCACCTCGCAGGCGAGCGCGCGCCCCGAGGGCACGGCGTCCACCACGTGCCAGACGCGCTCGTCCTCGTCCGCCTGCACGTCCACCACGCGAGAGCCCGCGATGCGGCCGTGGTCGCCCAGCTGCCCGCCGCTCTCGGGGTAGAACCACGTCGTGGCCAGCTCCACCGCCGGGGCCCCGCGGTACACCCCCACGTCGATGATGTCGCCCGAGAACCTGGTGAGGTAGCTGTCGTCGTAGTAGCGCCGCTCGGATCGCATCGCGTGCCTACTTCGCCTTCAGGGACGGGCGCTTGACCCCCCACCGCTTGAGCATGCGCCAGAGCGTGGTGCGCGAAACTCCCAGTACGCGGGCGGCGGCCGTGGCGTTGTCGTCCTGCCGTGCGAGCACGCGCAGCACGTGCTCACGCGTGACCTCGTCGAGCGAACGCGACTCCGGGTCGCGCGGTGCACGGGTGCGACCGGCCCGCCCGGTGCCGCCCGGCTCGTGGCCGTCGTCGTCTCGCGGTGCCATGAGCAGTCGCGGCGAGCGCACCGAGGCCGGCAGGTCCGATGCCGTGAGCAGGTCGTGGTCGGTCACCGCGACCGCGTGCTCGATCGCGTTCTCCAGTTCGCGCACGTTGCCCGGCCACTCGTGGTGGGCGAGCAGTGCCATGGCCTCGGGCGAGAAGCGCAGCTGCTTCCGCCCCGTGCGCCGTGCGGCACGCTCCAGGAAGAAGCTCGCCAGCAGCCCCACGTCGCCCGCACGCTCGCGAAGGGGGGGGACTTCCAGCTGCACGACGTTCAGCCGGTAGTAGAGGTCGGCGCGGAACCGGCCCTCGCTGACGAGGGATTGGAGGTCGCGGTGCGTGGCGGCGACGACGCGCACGTCCACCACTCGCGCCGTGTTCTCCCCCACGCGGCGCACCTCGTTGTTCTCGAGCGTGCGCAGGAGCTTCACCTGGGTGGCGAGCGGCATGTCGCCGATCTCGTCCAGGAACAGCGTGCCGTGGTGGGCTTCCTCGACCAGTCCCGCGCGATCGCTCGTCGCACCGGTGAACGCACCCTTGGCGTAGCCGAAGAGTTCGCTCTCGATCAGGGATTCGGGCAGCGCTCCCACGTTGACCGGCACGAACGGTCCCTGCACGCGCCGGGACAGCACGTGCAGAGAGCGTGCGACCAACTCCTTGCCCGTGCCCGACTCGCCCAGGATGAGCACGGTGCTCTCGGTGGGTGCGACACGCTGGATCAGTCGCAGCAGCCGCTGCATGCGCGCACTCGCCCCCACGATGGGTGGGAGCGGGACGTCGTCGGAGCTCCGGCGCGGTGCGCCGACCGCGGATCGAGGCAGCGGCCCGGCGGGATTGCGAGTAGGTGTCATCGTCGGGGGCGACGGGGGCCGGAGGTGGAGGAGCGAGGGGTCACCGTTTCAAGATGACACGCTCCATCACCTCTGCCAACACCCATCTCGGAGGCTGCTGCGGGAATGTCAGTTGCGGTCGATCCGACCGCCCCTACCCCCCTCGACCACCTTGAGCCGTGGCAGCCCGCCACCTCCGCCGCCACCTCCACCGCCGACCAGCTCGTCGTCGTCCGGCTCGTCGGCCGCGGCCAGGTCCAGCTCGTCCAGCCGCAGGAAGAAGAACGTCCAGGCGTACTGGATGACCGTCACGACAAGGGGGGCCAGCAGGAAGCCGACCGTGACCCAAGTGGACCACGAGGAATGCGGCAGTGCGAAGAACAGTGCTGCCAGCGCGAACAACAACGACAGCGAGATCACGACCGACATCGCGATCATCTCGAGCCAGCGCTCGAGCCGGGCCTCCGTGAGCTCGAACGAGCGCACGAATGCGTCCACCACCGTGCCCTCGCGCAGGACGGCGGCCTCGGTGGCGAGCGAGAGCCGGAAGCCCACCCACACGCCGGGAAGGACCAGGAAGAGCCCGGCGCCGACCATGGCGATGTTGCGCGCCACTTCGGTCACGAACAGCCACGGCAGCCGCGTGAGGGCCTGCCCGTAACAGAGGATCGCGCTCGCGGGTGGTGCGCCGTGCGGGGCGTTGAACACCGAGCGCGCGCGGAAGCGCAGCATGCCGGCCACCAGCAGCGTGACCAGGAACTCGCCGAGCAGCACGACGCTCTGGAGGAGCAGGTGGCGCGACGTCATGCCGCCGGGCTCGTCGGGTGCGGGCAGCAGCGCCTGGGCGGTGACCCAGGGCGCGTGCAGGAGCAGCGGCACCCACAGCGACTGGACGGGGTCGCGGCGGAAGGCGAGGTCGAAGGCCAGCGCGAACGTGTGGCGCGCCGAGATGGGAAGCCGACGATGGGGTGTCATGTGGGGAGGGCATGAATTTACGGGCGCCGGAGGATGGGGGTCAATGGTCCGTTTGCCCCGAACCTCGCCGATTCCTATTCTCGCAAGCCCATGCCAAAGCTCTCTCATCTCGACAGTTCGGGCCGCGTTCGGATGGTGGACGTGAGCGGCAAGGCGGAGACGCTCCGCGAGGCCGTCGCGCGCGGGCGAGTGACCATGGCGCCCGCCACGCTGCGGCTGCTCCGCGCCGGGCGCACCCCCAAGGGGAACGTGCTCTCGACCGCCCACCTGGCCGCGGTCATGGCCGCCAAGCGGACGGGTGAGTGGATCCCTCTCGCCCACCCGCTGCGGATCGAGGGTGTGGAGGTGGCATTCACATTCGAGGCCCCGCGCGGCTCACGCGCGGCCGTGGTCATCGAGTGCCGCGTTCGCACCACCGGCAGGACCGGCGTGGAGATGGAGGCGCTGACCGCGGTGGCGGCGGCCGCGCTGACCCTGGTGGACATGCTGAAGGCGGTGGACCGGAGCCTGGTGATCGCCGACGTGGCGGTGTGGGAGAAGCGCGGCGGCCGCTCCGGCGAGTGGCGCCGTGCAGCGGCAGGTCGCGGCAGGGCGGCTGCCTCCCGTCGCGCGACGAGCGCTGCTCCCGCTCGCCGGCCGGCCAGGTCTCGCCGGAACGCCTCCGCGACGCTCCGCCGGCGGCGAGCTTGAGCCTGGTCCGCTCGCTCGGCTACGCCGAGGCGCGCGCGCGTGTGCTGGAGGCGATCCGGCCCCTGCCACCCGTCCAGGTCCCGTTCACGGCCGCCGTGGGCCGTGCGCTGAGGCAAGCGGTCGTGGCCCCACACGAGCTGCCGCCGTTCCGGAACAGCGCGATGGACGGCTACGCCGTCCGCGCCGCCGACCTCGCCTCGGCCAGCGACGCCTCCCCCGCGACACTCACCGTCGTCGAAGTGCTCCCCGCCGGCCGGCCGAGCCAGCGCACGCTCGGTCCCGGCCAGGCGGCCCGGATCATGACGGGCGCGATGCTGCCCGCGGGGGCCGACACCGTGGTGCCGTTCGAGGACTGCGAGCGAAGCGGCACCGGGCCCGGAGAACGCTGCATCGTCCGCCGCCCCTCCCCGCTGGCCGAACACGTGCGCGACGCCGGCGCCGATGTGCGCGAGGGCACGATCGTGTTCGAGCCGGGTCGTGAGCTCTCGCCGCACGACCTGGCGGTGATCGCCGCGTTGGGCTTCGCGAACCTCGAAGTCTCCCCGATCCCAAAGGTGGCGGTGCTCTCCACGGGCGATGAACTCCTGGACGTGGACCAGCCGCTGCGTGCCGGCGCCATCCGCGACAGCAACCGGCCGATGCTGGCCCAACTGGTGACGGCGGCGGGCGGGAGCGTGCACATCGAGCAGCGTCTCCCGGATGACACGGGCGGCGTGGCGCACGCCATCCGCGAAGCCCTCGAGACGTGCGACATCGTGCTCACGATCGGTGGGGTCTCGGCGGGCGACCATGATCCTGTGAAAGGTGCCGCCACGACGCTCCCCGACGTGGAACTCTGGCGCGTGGCCATGCGCCCGGGGCGGCCGCAGGCGTTCGGCACGCCGTTGGGACGGCTCTTCTTCGGACTGCCCGGCAATCCCGCGTCGGTGGCGTGCGTGTTCGAGGTACTCGTCCGCCCGGGCATTCGGGCGCTGCTGGGCCACACGCAGCTCGACCGGCCGCGTGTTCCGGTGCGCGTGGCCGTGCCCGTCGAATCGCGCGCGGGCCGCACCGATTTCGTGCGCGCCACGCTGGCCTGGCGTGAAGGCGAGCTGTGGGCGAGCGCGGCCGGGGCCCAGCTCTCGGGCCACCTTTCGCCCCAATCGCAGGCGCACGCGCTGCTCGTGGTTCCCGAGGCCGCCGAGCGGCTCGCGGCAGGCGAGCGTGCCGAGGCACTCGTCCTGAGGTTGCCCGAGCGCTAGTCGCGCGACATTGGATGTGCTCGGCCTCTGGCCGAGCGCCGCCTTGCGGTCGGCACGGCTCGTCGTGGCGCTCAGCAAGTCGTGCCGCGCGGCCGGCCCTGCTACAGTGCTCCGCCTCATGATCAACTTCGTGGATGTCAGCAAGCAATACGGCAAGCAGGTGCTGTTCGTGGAAGCGTCGTTCCAGCTGAATCCGGGCGAGAAAGTGGGCCTGGTGGGCCCGAACGGCGCCGGGAAGACCACCGTGTTCCGCATGATCACCGGTGAGGAGAGCCCCGATGAGGGCTCGGTCACGCTCCCCAAGCGGCTCTCGATCGGCTACTACCGCCAGGACATCGGCGAGATGAGTGGGCGGTCGGTGCTGGACGAGGCCATCGCCGGCAGCGGGAACCTGGGCGACCTGCACCACGAGTTGAAGGACCTCGAGGGCGCGATGAGCGATCCCGACCGCGCCGACGAGATGGAGGCCATCCTCGAGCGCTTCGGCCACGTGCAGGAGGAGTACGAACGAGGGGGCGGCTACGACCTCGAATCGCGCGCGCGCGAGGTGCTGCACGGGCTCGGGTTCGAGGACGCACAGGTGGACGGCGACGTGGGTGCGCTCTCGGGCGGCTGGAAGATGCGCGTGGGCCTGGCACGCATCCTCCTCGGCCGGCCCGACGTGCTGCTGATGGACGAGCCCACGAACCACCTCGATATCGAGAGCATCCTGTGGCTCGAGCGGTTCATCCGCGACTACGGCGGCACCGTGCTCATGACCTGCCACGACAAGGATTTCATGAATCGCATCGTGGACCGGATCCTGGAGATCGACACCGGCGAGTTCACGAGCTACACCGGCGACTACGACCACTACGTGCGCGAGCGGGCGATCTCGATCGCCAATCGAGAGGCCCAGCACGCGCGCCAGCAGGCCATGCTCGCCAAGGAGCGGCGCTTCATCGAGCGCTTCCAGACGCATGCCGCCAAGGCCGCGCAGGTGCAGAGTCGCGTGAAGAAGCTGGAGAAGATCGAGATGGTGGAACTCCCCCGCCAGCGGAAGGTGGTGGAGTTCAAGTTCCGCGACCCGCCACGCTCGGGCGAGGACGTCGCGGAGCTCAAGGGCATCCGGAAGGCGTTCGGCGAGCGCGTCGTCTACGACGGGTTCGACCTGATGATCCGCCGTACCGAACGCTGGTGCGTCATGGGCCGCAACGGTGCCGGTAAGAGCACGCTCTTGAAGATGATCGTCGGGGCGGTCCAGCCCGATGCGGGCAGCGTGCGGCTGGGCGCGTCATTGAAAGTAGGCTACTTCGCTCAGCAGGCCCTGGACTTGCTGGACCCGACGCTCACCGTGTTCGAGCAGATCCAGAAGGACTTCCCCGCCGACTCGCAGGGCGTACTCAAGAACCTGCTGGGGGCGTTCCAGTTCTCGGGCACCGACGTGGACAAGCCCATCCGTGTCCTCTCGGGCGGCGAGAAGTCACGCCTGGTGCTCGCCCGCATGCTGTTCGACCCGCCCAACTTCCTGGTCCTCGATGAGCCCACGAACCACCTGGACCTCGAGACCAAGGAGATGCTCGTGGACTCGCTCCACGACTTCGAGGGCACGATGATCTTCGTGAGCCACGACCGCACGTTCCTGCGCGGGCTCTCGAACCGCGTGCTGGAGTTGCGCCCCGGCGATCCCGACGCCGGCATCGCGGCCCAGCCGCCGTTCCCCTACCTGGGCTCGTACGTCGAGTACGTCGAGCGCACCGGCAGCGAAGCGGCGGGCGTACACAACTAGCGCTGTGACGGGCCGGGCGAGTGCGAACCTCGACACACCCCGAAGCGGGACTCAGAGACCGTACCCGCTCGATCCCGTGGCCGCGACCGCGGCCGCCGCGACCAGGACCGTGAGGTCGACCAGGACTCCCACCAGGGTCCCCACGGTCTTCCAGGTCCTCCCCGACGGCCCGTCCACGCTCAGCACATCGTCCCATGGCACGGACGCCATGGCCTCGGTGCTCGCGCCACCCGCGGTTCCCCCGGAACCCTTCAGGTGGGTGAACTTCACCGTCGTCCCGGTGGGGACCCTGCCCGCGAGGACATGCTCCTCGAGCATCTCGGACGTGCTCGTGCGACCTCGTTCGTCCACGAGCGTCTCGAACTGCTTGAATGCCACGAGTGCGGCCGGCGTCGTCTCGGACCCCGCGAGGCGCACACCCGTCGGAGCGAGGCCCTGGAAGCCGCCCTCGTAGCTTCGCTTCCCAGCGCTCAGCTTCACGCGCTCTCCCGGCCGAGGGATGAGTTCGGAGCCGGGATGGGACTGGAACCAAGCGTCGTACCGTGCCTCGTAGGCGGTCGAGTCCGGTTCCTCGAGCCACAGCAGCTTGCAGCGGATGCTGCTGCCGTCACGCATGTGCAGCGTGAGAACGTCCCCCCGCTGGGCGCGTGTGACCGCCAGGCTCGACTTGTCCTTCACGGCCGAATCCACCATGCCGCCGACCGCGAACCCGATCGCGGTGCAACCCGAGACGGTCAAAGCCAGGATGCCCGCGGCGACCGCCCAGTACCCGTAAGCCTTCATCCTTCGCATGGCGTCTCCGTGCGGGGGCGTCAGGCTGGGAGTCCACCGCCGGAGGGGCGCCGGCACGCTCGGGGGATCCAGACAGTACCAGCCCCTGCGAGCGTTCCATAGGAACGAATGCGATTTCTCGCGCGCGAGATGTCATTCGTTGCGATTCCGATTCGGCGGTCTCATCCAGCGAGAGGCGCCGTTCGTCGCGACGCACAGGAAGTTGGGGCGAGGCTTCGCCATGGCGCGCAGCGACGTGTCAGTCGATAGGCGTGCCCGAGGAGGACAACGCCACCAAGGTGAGGATGGCCAGATCGAAGAGAAATCCGACGACGACGCCGATGATCTTGCCGCGCGCTGGCGTGGGGGCGTCCACTCGCACGACGTCGTCCCACGGCACGGTGTGGATCGGGCCATCCTGTGCGTAATCCGCGATCGACAGGGGGTGGACCTCCTCCTGGACCTGGACGGACGTGCCGGTGGGCACAGTCCCCGCCTGCACCACCGCCTCCAGGAGCCCCGAAGCGCGCGACTGGCCCCCGTCCTCGACCAGTGCCTCGAACTTGCGGAACCTGACGCAGGTCGTGACGCCCGAGCCATCGCGCTCGATACGCACGCCGGCGGGTGAGAGTCCATGGAACACACCGTCGACGCGGCCTGAAGCGCTGGTCAGACTGGCATGCTGGCCCGGTGCAGGGATCAGCTGCGCGGCGTCGGACGTATCGCTCCACGCCCGAAAGCGCTGCAAGTAGCTGGCCCGATCCGGCTCGACCAACCCCCGGAACCAGCCTCGGATGTGGCTGCCGTCGCGAAGGTGAAGCGTCACGCTCGTGCCGAGCGGCAGGTGCGACACCACGGATCGAGTGCGGTCCTTCATCGAGCTGTCGATCGCGAGCCCGATCCCGAACCCGACCGCCGTGCAGCCCGAGGCCGAAAGCGCGAGTGCAACGCCCGCGGTCCAGGCGAGCGAGTGCCGCACGCGACTCAACGCCTGGCGTAGATCAGGTGCGTCACGTCGGCGGCGGCGACGGTGCGCACGAGTTGCAGCCCGTGCAGGTCGTCGCCCACGCCCTCGAAGAGCCGCTCACCGCCTCCCAGCAGCGTGGGTGCCAAGCTGATGAGCATCTCGTCCACGAGCCCCGCGCGCAGGTACTGCCGCGCGGCCTGCGCGCCCCCCGCGAGCGTGATGTCCTTTCCGCCGGCCGCCTCGCGCGCCTGGTTCAATGCGGCCTCGGGTCCGTCGGTGACGAACGTGAACGTCGTGCCGCCTTCCATCGTGAGTGGCTCGCGGCGGTGGTGCGTCAGCACGAACACCGGGTGGTGGAACGGCGGGTTCGGCCCCCACCATCCCGTCCAGGGATTCGACACGCTCCACGGCCCGGGATGCCCGCCGAACATGTTCCGGCCCATGATCGTCGCACCGACGTTCGCCGTCGCCTCGTCCAGGACGGCCGTGCTCTCGTTCTCGACGCCGCCCTCGAGCCCATGCAGGACTCGCCACTGCCGGAGCGGAAGCACCCACTCATGGAGCTTCATCCCTCCCGCACCCAGCGGCATGTCCACGCTCTGGTGCGGGCCCGACGTGAAGCCATCCAGCGACATCGAGATCCGGAATCGCAGTCTGGACATGGCGAGAGGTCCTTCTTCCCGGGCAGGGTGGGCGTGAGCCTAGCGACGTGTCTCATGCTGCCACAGACGGCCCGCCCGTTGCAGCGACAGGAGTGGGCACGCGGGCCCCGAAGCGAATCGGCCGGTCCCCGAGAGGGGACCGGCCGTTCGACTCATCCCATATGCGAACCGACCGCGAAAGCGCAGCGGCCCGGTGCCGCGGTTACCGATAGAGCTGCTTCACGCGGCCCCAGCTCGTGGACTGCGTGCCGACCGGCGGCAGTGCCACCTGGATCTGGTACGCCGGGTTCGCCGGACCCTGCGCGATATTGTAGAAGCCGGGCACGCCAGCGTTGACGGTGGACGACTGGATGTACATCGAGTTCGGGCTCGAGCCCACCGTGATCGGGTTCAGCGACGCGATGCCGAGGCGATTCGCGGGGCCGGTCTTCCCGAGGACGCGCTGGAGCACGACGATGTCCGTCACGTTCAGGTTGATCAGCAGCGGGTCGAGGTTCGTGACCGTGACGAGCGAGTAGAACCCGGCCGGCAGGCCCGCGCCGTAGTTGACGTTGGTCGAGAACGAGCCCAGGAACGCGGCGCTGACCGCGTCATAGAACTCGACGCCGATGTTCGACGTGAGCAGGTTGCCCGCGCTCGAGCCCGAGTTGAAGACCGAGAAGACCATCGAGGAGAGGATGCCGGTGTTGGTGGTGAACACCTCGTCGCCCCAGATCGAGGCGAGGTCGGTGGACGAGAAGCCGAACGTCGGCGGTGAAAGCGTGTTGTCGTACACCGTGGCGTTCAGCGACGGCGTCGGCGCCGGCTTCGAGGGCACCGCGTTGACGTGGATCGTCCCCGCGTAGCCACCGATGGCTTCACCGGTCTCCTGCGCGTTCGCCACGCCGACCGGAACGAGAAGCAACGCCAGAAGCGTCAGGACGGCAGCACCCTTGTTCGCAATACGCATGAAGCATCTCCCGGGTGTGGCTGGACAGTGCGACCAGCCGGTGTTCGCCCGCTTGGGCTGCGCGGGCTCGAGCGTGGAGCAGAGAGTCGAGCCGGCGACTCGGAGGCGCGCTCGAAGCGGACCCGGTGGGAAACGAGTGCAGCGATCCCCCCGAGGCTGCTGGATGGGGGAGATGGAGCTCCAGGCGCTTCCGGATGGTCCTGGCGAAGGCGATTCCTCGTAGCCAGATGGAGCCACTTAACAACTTCTAGATGGCGCGGTCAACAGTATTCCCATGCACTTGGCCGGTTTGCGGTCTCGGCGAGGCGCGGGTTCGGCGCGGGGACACGCTGCCGGAACTCGCTTCGGGTTCCCTGACGGCGTCGGCCCGCGCGATTTCGAATCCCTCGCGAGACCCTACCGGGGCCTGACGGTGCCGGCCGACCCAATGGCGCGGTGTTCTCGACCGGCGAGCCTGCGCGGTGTTCGCCACCGCGCACCCCGCTCGAGCTGTCGGCGGGGACGCGGAAGTGACACCCTGCCGCCATGGAGCCGGGTGTCACGGGCCGCGGCCGCGGGTTCGTCCTCGCGGCCTGGGCCATCCTGATCGCCGTCGCCGTCGCGCTGTCGGCGCGCCTGCCGGGTGTGCTCCAGGGCGGCGCCGACGCCATCCCCGGCAGCGAGTCGGACCACGTCACGAGCGTGATCCGCGAGTACTTCGGGGCGGGGACGATGTTCCAGTTCCCGATCGTGCTCTGGTCGGATTCGCTCGACGTGAGCGATCCCTCGTTCGCCGCCGCGGTGGAGCGTGTCACGGACTCGCTCCAGGCTCACCCGCAGGTGGCTCGCGTGGAGTCGGCGTGGAACAGCGCGCGCGCCGAACTCCTGGGCGAGGACCTGCACAGCGCGCTGCTGTTGGTCACGCCGAACGTGAGCACGTTCTACGAGGCCGAACTCCTCACCCCCGCCCTGCGCGCGGGCCTGGCCGCGAGCGCGCTGCCGCCCGGGATGCACGCCGAGGTCACCGGCGCCACCGCGATGCTCCACGACCTGGACGAGCGCTCCTCCTCGGACCTGATCGCGGCCGAGCGGATCGCGCTGCCGGTCACCGCGATCATCCTGTTGGTCGTCTTCGGCGCGCCGCTCGCGGCCGCGATGCCGCTGCTGCTCGCCATGGCCGCGACCGCGATCGGACTCGCGAGCCTCTACGTGATGAGCGGCGCGTTCGCGGTGAGCGTGTTCGCGCAGAACGTCGTGTCCATGATCGGGCTGGGCGTCGGCGTGGACTACGCGCTGTTCCTGCTGAGCCGCTTCCGCGAAGCCCGCGCCCGCGGGCTGGCGCCGGTCGAGGCGGCGCGCGAGGCGCGTGACGCGGCCTGGCATTCCGTGCTGCTCTCCGGCACCACGGTGGCGGTCGGCTTCCTGGCCCTGTTCCTCGTGCGCGCGCCGTTCCTGCACACGATCGCGCTCGGCGGCGTGCTGGTGGTGGCGGCCGCCGTCGCCGCCACGCTCACACTGCTGCCCGAGTTGCTCGTGCTGTTGGCCGAGCCCCTCGAGTGGCCCCGCCGAGCGGTGCGTGCGAACCACCTCGAGCCCTCGGCATTCTGGTCGCGCTGGGCCTCGCTCGTGATGCGGCGTCCGTGGGTGTACATCGCGGCGTCGGTGGTCGTCCTGCTCGTGTTCATCCTGCCGCTGGGACGCATGCGAGGCTGGAACATCGGGGCGAGCGACCTGCCGGTCGAGACCGGTGCGCGGCGCGGCTACGACCAATTGGAGCAGCGCTTCTCGCCCGGATGGATGGGGCCTCTCGTGCTGCTCGTCGAAGCGCGCGGGCGCGAGACGCTGTGGAGTGAGTCCACGTACCGTGCGCTGCTCCCGCTCGTGAGCGAGCTCCAGGGCGACGCGCGCAGCGGGCGGATGATGGGGCTGCATCCGCTGCTCTCATTCGTCATGCTGCTGCCGCCCGAGCAACGCTCCATGGCGAAGGTGCCTTCCGACCTTCGCGAGCCGCTGGCTCGCGTGATGTCGGCGGACGGGCGTATCGGCGTGCTGGTGTTGGTCCCGCCCGGTGCTCCGGAGTCGCACGAGACCATGCGCTTCTTGGCCGAACTGCGTGCGCGGCACTGGCCCGAGGCCGAGCGCGCGGGGCTCGTGTTCCACTGGGGAGGCTCGTCGTCCATCATGCTGGACTTCGACCGCGAGATGTTCGGGAGCGCCCGCCGCGTGATCCTCACCGTGGTGCTCACCACGTTCCTGCTCCTGGTGGCGATGCTTCGCTCCATCGTCATCCCGCTCAAGGCCACGCTCCTGAACGCGATCTCGGTGCTCGCGGCCTACGGCTTCCTCGTGCTGGTGTTCCAGGACGGCTGGGGAGCCAGGGCGATCGGGCTCACGCCGCCGGGCGGACTCAACTCGTTCATCGTGCTGATGCTGTTCACGATCCTGTTCGGGCTCTCGATGGACTACGAGGTGTTCCTGCTGAGCCGCGTGCGCGAGGAGTTCGCGGCCAGCGGTGACAACGACCAGGCGGTCGCCACGGGGCTCGCGCGCACGGGCGGCGTGATCACGAGCGCGGCCCTCATCATGGTGAGCATCTTCGCGGCGTTCGGCTTCACGCGGCTGGTCCCGACGCGTGAGTTCGGCCTCGGGCTGGCGTTCGCCGTGGCGCTGGATGCCTCGCTCATCCGCGTCGTGTTGGTGCCCGCACTGATGAAGGTCTCGGGACGCTGGAACTGGTGGTGGCCGTTCGGCGGTCAGTCGCGAAGCAGCGCCTGACGCAAGGCCCCCAGGTCCGTCTTCGAGGCATGCCGTGGATCGCGCGGGATGCGGCGCAGAACGCGCAGTCGGTCCACGGGCGAGGGTGCGACGGCGGCGCGCAGTCGCGCTTCGGCCGCGGTGTCGAGCCGGCCGTCGGCATGCTCGACACACAGCACCGCGTGCTCCCCGAGAGACGCGTCGCGCTCGCCGAAGTAGGCGGCATGCCGCACGCCCGGCTCGGTGAGCGCGCGCAGTTCGGGCGGCCCGGGCCACCACGTGACACCCGAGCGGCGAACGCGCTGCTGGAGCCGGCCCATGAGCCACAGCCTCCCGAGCGCGTCTCGTCTCGCCGCATCGCCCGTTCGGTGCCACACGCGGGCTCCGTCTCGCACCTTGTGCGCGCGCTCGGCCTCGGGGTCGTCGAGATAACCGGCCAGCACGTGATCGCCCGTCACGACGACCTCCCCCACTTCGCCTGACGCCACCTCCCACGCGGCCCAGCCTCGATCGTCCAGCTCGAGTGGGCCGTCATGCGGCCGCACCAGCTTCAACTGGATCGCACTCACCTCGTGACCGGCACACAAGCCTGCTTGGAGTCCTCCGCTCTCGTCCTCCATCGCCGCGAGCATTTCGGCCGCGTCGATGCCGGCGATCGGTTCGGCTTCGGTGCTGCCGTAGACCACCTGCACTTCGTTCGCGACCTTGCGCAGCGCGCGGACGAGCGGCGGCAGCACGGGTGCTCCCCCCGTGGCGAGCCTGCGCAGCGGCAGGCGCTCGCCATGTTCGGCGCACCAGTCGGCGAGGCGCTGGTAGAACGCCGGCGAGCCGCTGCTGGTGGTCACGCGCTCGCGCGTCATCTGCGCATGGATGCGAGCGGGATCGATTTCGCCGGGGCGCCGCGGGTCGAAGTCGGGCAGTACGCTCGTGACGCCGCTCGCGAGGTTCTCGAGCACGAACACGGGCAGCGTCGGCATGTCGATGTCGGCTTCCGCGTGGCGCAGGTGCTCGGAGAGCGCCAGGTGCTGACTCCACAGGAACGCATGCGAGCGCATGGCCGCCTTGGGCGTGCCCGTGCTCCCGGTCGTGAATGTCACCAGCGCCGCAGCGTCCGCTGAGAGTGGGACGGGCGGTGTTCCGGGTTCTGAAGCAGGGCTGCGAGCGCTCGCGTTTCGGACCCAGATCGCCTCGGGGATCGCTCGCACGGCGGGACTCAGGAGTCGCAGTAGATGTGCGCGAGTGACACCCGCGAAGACGCGTGGGCGCGAGCGGCGCACGGCGGCCTCGAGCCGCCGCCGGTCCGCCCACGCGTCCACGAACACCGCCACTGCGCCCACGTGGAGCACCGCCAACAGCACGCCATAGAGCGCGATGGACATGGGGACGAAGATCAGGACGCGATCGCCGGGCTTGCAGCCGCGAGTACGCAGGTCGGCGGCCCGCGCGGCCACGTCGTCCGCGAGCCCGGCGAACGTAATGCGCCGAGTGCGCGTTCCGTGGCACTCGACGATCGCCTCGCGCTCGGGGTGCAGTGCCGCGCGCTCGAGCAAACGCGCGACGAGGTTGGCATTCTCCACGATCAGGGCTGCCACTCGTAGAGCGCGTAGCGGCGGAACAGCCGGGTCTTGTGCCGGGACGACATCTTCATGGAGAAGTTCGCCACGTGCATGAGCGCGTGGATCACACTCGTGGCCCCGCGTGCGGCGGCCCGCTCGCGCAGCAGGTCGAGCATGTGGCTCGCGAGCCCCACTCCCCTGGCTTCGGGTGCCGTGGCAACCGTCTTGACGATCGCCCGAGGCGGCGCGTTGGCGCGCGTGCACAGCGGGTCCATGTAGGCGAACTGGAAGGCGACCGGCGTGCCCTCATATTCGGCGATCAACACCAACTCGGGGTCCAGGAGGCCGCTCAGCCGCTCGTACTGGTCGCGGAACGTGGGCCAGTCGATCGGCAGGTAGAACAGGTTGTCGGCGAACGAGGCCAGGCTCAGCTCGTAGAGCGTGGCCAGCTCGGCTTCGAACTGCGTGACGTCCAGTGGTCGGACGCGGAAGCCGGCGTCGCGTACGCGTGCGGCCACCGCGGCCGCGTCGGCCGCCGGCGCGTTGGGATCCTCGTCGATGCGGCTCTCGTAGCGGGCCGCGATCTCGGCACCGGCTTCGGTGAAGTACGAGGGGTATTCGTCGGGATTGGTCGGCTCTCCCGCGAAGACCGGAGGCTCGAAGCCCTGCTCGTCCGCCTCGCGCGGGAGTGCCAGTCGGTAGCGCGCCCAGGTGGTGCCATTCATCGGCCCCAGCACTCGCGGCGCCTCATGAGCATTGAGCATGCCGCGCGCGATCCCGAGCATCATGGTCGCCGCCACGGGATCACGTGCCTCGAAGTGGCCGATCATGCCCGTGATGCCGACGGTTCCGTGCATACCGATGGCCCGCATCATGGAACAGCGGGCGACCGGGGTGTCGGCCAGCTCGACGACCAGGCACATCTCGCCGGGCGGCACGGGCTCAACGACGGGGCCCGAGAGCGCGTCGAACGCCGCGGTCCCCGCGCCGCCGTAGCCGAACTGACGCACGACATAGTTCTTCATCACGGCACCAGATCCCGCGTCGAGAGCCCCTGCCACCAGAGATGGAGCGGCAGCACGGCGAGTGTCGCCAACAGTACGCCCAGCGCCAGCCGTCGCAGGCCGTCGGTGCCGGCGGTCACGCGCTGGAGCACGCGTCGCAGCAGGGCATCGGCGAACAGCGCGGCGACGCAGGCGAGCACGGCGACGCCGAGTTCACGCGTCATCTGCTCGCCTCGCAGGACCCACAGCCCCGGCCACGCCACGCCCACGAACGCGAGCAGCAGTGCCGCCGCGCCGCGCACGAACGGGGATCGCCGGCGGAACCGCGGCATGTTCGAGAACGTCCACGACGCCACCACGGTGAGCGCTGCGGCGAGGGCGCTCACGAACAGGACGTGGAACGGGTGCCCCTTCCCCAGCGCTCCCGGCGCCGGCAACAATGTGGCGAATGCGTTGTCGGCGAACAGCCACAGCGTGGCGACGATGCCCGCGTAGAAGATGGTGCGCACGTCGTGTCCCTCCGAGGCACTCGCCAGCCGGCGGTGGTGGGCGCGATCGAGTGCCAGCAACAGCGCCAACGCCAGCACCGGGGCCACGACCCACATCGGCCCGCCCAGGCTGAACGCCGAGTAGAGCACCAGGTGCATCGCGAGCGCGCCGCTGAACGTGAGGAACCGCGTGCGCTTCGCGAACACCAGCATCGCGACCAGGATGCCGACCTGTGCGGCCAGCTGGAGTCCGATCGAGGCCGACGTCTTGGGCGTGAGCTTGACCAGCAGGTAGTAAGCCCCCAGCGGCAGCACCAGGTTGTCGCTGCCGCCGGGCGAGATGGCTTCGAACGAAGTCACCAGCAGCGCGATCTGCAGCGAGATCATCACGCTCGCACCGCGGTCGATCGGCGTGAAGAGCAGCAGCGGGATGTGCGTGCCGAGGAACGCCGTCAAGAAGAACACCGCCGAGCCCTCGAGCGAGCGCTGTTCGCGGTGGACGCGGTAACGATTGCGGCCGTAGGCGTCGCCCAAGACGGCGGCGAACGCGTCGCAGAGCACGAGCGTGATGAGCGAGATGATGTAGAACACACGATGCTCGGCGGCGGCCACGAACAACAGGTAGACCCCGAGCGGGAAGTAGAGCTCGCCGAGTGAGGGCCGCTCGACGTTGAACAGGCTCGCCAGCCAGCCCCGGCGCCGCGCCACCTGGAGTGGCACGACGATGAAGAGCCCCAGCGCCAGCAGTGTCCAGTGGCTGGTGATGATCCACGGCAGTGCGGCGGCGACCAAGCCGAAGCCGACGTGAAGCGTCTTGCGCGTCCATTCGACCGGCGGATGAGAGCGCTGGTACCAGCGCTCGATCGCGAACGCGAACAAGCCGAACCCGAGTGCGAGGAGTGCCGCGCGCACGGCCTCGCCCCAGAGCGTGCCCGCGGCCGGGAGCACGTTCACGCGCGCACCTCGTCCACGTGCAGCCGGCTGTAGAACCACGCCTGGTCGCGTTCGTGCAGGCCTGTCGCGAGCGCATCCAGCGATCGGAGCCGGCTGGCGAGCGACGCCGGCACGCCGCGCGGCACCAGCATGTTCCAATAGACGAGCCGGGCCCCCGGGCCCGCCATAGCGAGCAGCCGCGTGTACGTGCGCTCGTGCTCGGCTTCGTCCATGTACTCGAACACGTCGGACAGGTTGAAGCCCTGGAACGGTCCCACGGCGGCCTCCGCGACACCGGCGCGCACCGGCCGCACGCGGTCGAGGCCGGCACGGATGGCGTCGAAGTGTTCCGCGCGAAGGTAGCGCGGCAGCGCTCCGGGCGCGAAGTTGCCGGTGAGGATGTAGGCCAGGTAGGGATTCGAGGCGGTGGGCAGGTCGCTCAACGCGTGGCGCGAGCGCTCGAGCAGCCTGTCCCCCACCGAGCCTTCCACATGGGTGAAGAACGCGGGGTCCCGCCCGAGCCGACCCATCACGAACCGACTGAAGAAGATCCGGAACAACAGCCGCCACCGCCACGTGTCCCAGCGCTCACGATAGAACGCCCTCTGTGCCTCGACACTTCGCGGCGCGCGAAGCGCCTCGACCGTGCGGCGCGAGTGGAGTAGTGGCAGGACGTATCGCCTGAACACGTGGAAATAGCGCTCGAACTTCCCGGCGTGGATCACGCCCGCGGCGATGTCGTCGGCGTGGGCGGCCCAGAAGGCCCGCGCGTCTTCGCCAAGGTCGCGTTGGAGTGCTCGGTAGGTACCCGCCCGGTCGGCGTGTGCGGCGACACCCAGAAACGCCAGCACGCCGGCGTGATCCAGTCGTCGGAACGCGGCCATCCGCAACTCGAGGCAGGCGAGCTGCGCGGCACTCAGGTCGGCCGCCACGACTTCAGCGGGCCCGAGCGTGAGGAGTGCCAGCACATTGTCGCCGGCCGAGGCGATGCTGAGGAGCCTCGCGCCGCGCGCCACCGGCGCCAGCGCTTCGCACAGGACGTCGGCGTCCTCCCAGACACTCGCATAGCGCACGAGGTCCCATGCGGCTCGCTCGCGCACCGTACCGCCGGGGCCGCCGCTCATGCGCGACTCCCCAGCCGGCGGATGCTCCCCGAAGTCCCGTCCATATCGACTTCCTCGCCGTCGGTGAGCGTGTCCATCAACGCGGCCACACCCACGATGCAGGGGATCCCCATCTCGCGCGCGACGATCGCCGAGTGACTCAAGAGGCTCCCGCGCTGGACGAGCAGTCCCGAGATCGAGGGGAACAGCACCGTCCACCCCGGGTCGGTGCGCTCGGCCACCATGATGTGGCCGCCCAGGTCGCGGGCCTGTCGCGGGTCGCGCACCACGCGCACGCTCGCACGCACCACGCCCGGACAGCAGCCCGTGCCTTTGAGATGGCTCGCGTCGCTCGCTGCGGCCGCGGGGGCTGCATGCCACGCGATGGCCGATGGCGGGCCGAAGCTCTCGAACCGGTCGGGCGGAGGGGGTTCGCTCATGTAGCCGTCGAACTCGCGGCGCCGTGCGGCCACCAGTTGGCGCAAGTCGGCGGCAGGTTTCGCGGGTTCGAAAGCCTCGAACAGTTCATCGCGCGTGAGGAGGAACACGTCGCGCGGGGCTTCCAGCCGGCCCTGACGAGCCAGGTCGGCCCCCAACGCCAAGAAGATGCGACGGACGACGCCGAACACACGCGTGCGCTCGAAGCGCAGGTTCTCGCGGTCGCGCACCCGCCGCCGCGCGCGTGTGAGCACGAAGCCGTACACCAGTCGCCGCACGCCGCGCAGCTGCTCGTTCACCGTGCGCTCGGCGGCCTCTCGAACCGCGCGCTCTCTTTGCCACGCGGCCTGCGGGTCCACGTTCCCGCCGCGCACGTACGCGCGCAGCGTGTGCACGATGAACGACGGATCCTCGCGCAGCGTGATGGTCTCGAGCTTCAACTCCTCCATGCAGCGATCGCCGAAGCGCGCAACATAGGCTTCGAACTCGGCCGCCAGTTCGGGCCCGCCGGGCAGCCCCGCGAGGCGCGAGGCGAACGGCCGCTCGTCGCGCTCGTCCAGCACGGCGGCACGCAGCGCGGGCTCGGCAGTGACACGCGCCGCCATCGCCATCAGCCGTCGCGAGGGCTCGGTGGAGACGATCCCGCCCTCACCGCAGAGCAGGTCATTGACGAGTGTCGCCGGGCTGCCCGGCAGCCAGCGCTCGGTGAGCCGCGTCAACACGCCGAAGAAGATCATGGCGAAGAAGTCGTTGACGAGTGGCGTGCGCCAGTGTCGCAGCAGGTCGGATTCGAGACGCTGGTAGAGCGCGAGCGCTCGCTCGGCGGGCCACTGTTCGATCGGCTCGCTCGTGAACGGTGACAACGCGCGCTCGAGCCGTGCGTGGAACGCGGGTACTTCGCGCTTGAGCCGGCGCGCTTCTCGCACCAGCCGAACGAGCATGCGCATCAGGTTCCAGAAGTCGCGGATCCTGCTGCCTGTTCCCGGAGGCGGCGGCGGGTCCAGGAGCGCCTCGCGCACGCCCATCATCTTCTCCATGAACGAGCGATTCCACTCGAAGCCGGGCAACAGCGAGAGCGTGCGATACCAGTTCAGGAGGTCGTAGTACACGCGACCGCGCACGTGTCCCAGCATGTTCGCGAACACCGGCTCGTGCGATCGGATCAGGACCTCGGGCGTGCCCATGAGCCGGCAGAACTGGCGATAGACGTCCTCGTAGACAGAACGCGCGAACGTGTACGTGAGCGGCAACGTGACGCCGCCATAGCTCTCGATGATGTTGCTGTTGTCCCAGACATGCCGCTCGCCGCGTTCCGCCGTCGGGGTTGACGCTGCGGGCGCCGGCGCAGCGAGCGTCGTGATCGACCGCGCCTGGAGCACGACCAGTTCCCGCGAAGGTCCGGCGAGCGCCCACTCGATGTCCTGCGGCGTGCCCGAGGCCACAGCGATCGCGCGTGCGACGCGGGCGATCGCCGTGGCTTCGGCGTCGCTGAGCGCGGGCGCATCGCGCACCGCTTCGGGAACATCCTCGAGTCGCGTGCCGCCCGTGCGATCCAGCCGCACGGCTTGCGGCTTGTGTGCCACGGTCACTTCGGGAGCAGCGGCCACGCCGTTCGAGAAGCGCACGCGGTAGTCGTCCGCGTCCAACTCGCCGCTCACGAGGCCTTCGCCAAGGCCCAGCACGGCGCTCACCACCGCCACGTCGCGATCGCCGCTCACGGGGTCCGCGCTGAACACCACGCCCGAGACGGCCGGGTCCACCATCTCCTGGAACACCACGGCCATCGCGAGGCCGCGCCCGGACTGCTCGCCGCGATAGGCCAGCGCGTGCGCCCCCGCTGCCGAGGCCCACACGCGGCGGAGCGCCGGCCACAGTGCGGCGGCATCGCCCGCGCTCACCTGCACGCCGAGCACGCTCTCGAACTGGCCTGCGAACGAACGCTGCGCACCGTCTTCGATACTCGCGGATGAGCGCACCGCGAAAAGCGTGACGTCTGGCGTCGCAGCGAGCGCGCCTTCGAGTGCGGCGTGAACACTCGCCGGGCAGGACATGCTCAGCACGGCCTCCGTCCACGCTTCGGGCGCGGAGATCTCGGGCGTGCTCGCCTCGAACGCCGCAGCGCGCAGGACGACGAATCGCGGCACACGAAACGCATGCGCGGCGGCCAGGCTCGCGAGCCGGGCGAGGTGGTGGCCCTTCCCACCCACTTCCGCAGCCGGCGGAAGCGCGCCCGAACCGGGCACGTAGAGCCAGTCGCTCGTCGAGCGCGTCGCGGTCGGTTCCGTGCTCATGGCCGGCCCCCGAACAGCGGCCGCAACAGCGGCCACACGCCCAGCAACAGGTAGGTGACCGCCGGCCAGGCCTGGCTCACACCCTCGACCGCCCGCGCGGCGGCACGCTGCGGACGCAGCGTGAATGAAAGCGCCGGCAGTCCCGCGACAAGTGAGAGTGCTGCGAACCACCACGCTCCCGCTGCCGACCAACCCGCATGCCGGCTCGCCACCATGGAGAGTGCCGCCGAGACCGCCAGTGCCACGAGGAAGATGAGTGGGGCGCGCCTGAGCCCCCAGCCGTGCGTGTACGTGTCCACGCCCGGTCGCTCGTCCTCCGGCACGCGGAGCTTCCGGCCGATCTCGATCATCACGCCGTTGGCGAACGTCACACCCAGGAACCACAGCACACCCACCGGCGGGTGCGTGTCGGTCGAGAGCCAGTCGAGTCCCGTCGTGTAGACATCCATGACGGGAAGGATGGCCATGTGCGTGAGCAGGTAGGCCGCAAGGTGTGCGCGGAGCCAGCGCCGCACGCCGAACTCGAGCGTCATGAACGTGGCCCACACCGCCACGCCCGCAAGCGGCAGCAACAGCCGCGGCATGACGATGGCGTTTGCAATGACCGCGAGCGCACCCAGCCACGTGCCCACCGTTCGCAGCTCGCGCAACGTGACCAGCCCGCGCGGTACAGGCAGCTCGGGACGATAGCGGCGGTCGTCGTCGGCATCCTTGTGCTCGTCCAGCACACGCAACAGGAAGAAGCAGACGAGCGACGTGAAGATCCCCACCGCGAGTACCGCGGGTGCGACGTCGCCCGACCCACCGCGCGCGAGCCGCGAGAAGCTGGCCGAGGCGAACGTGAACAGCCCGATCAGCGGGATGAAACCTGCCAACGGGAACCGCTCGGCCTGGTATCGCGCCAGCCGCGCCAACAGCGGGGCCGCAGAGCGTGTGGCTTCCGGCGGCGCCGGGCCACCGGTGCCAAGCGGGTCGCCGGGCACTACTTCGCCTGCGGCCGACCGAGTCGGAGATGCGCTTCGGCGAACTCCCCTGCGCAGATCGCACCCACGATGGAGATCTCGCCCGCGAGGCAGACCGCCGCGCAGATCTCGGCGAACTTGGCCGACTGCTCCTTGCCCTCGAGGCTCCCCTCGCAGCGCATGATGCGCAGGCACTCGCGCGCCGTCGGCATGTTGGTACCCCCGCCCACCGTGCCGACCAGCAGGTTGGGCAGCGTGAGTGAGCAGTGCAGGTCGCCACTGCTCGTGACTTCGATGCGCGTGATCCCCACGCTCGACTCGCTCACCGACGCGATGTCCTGGCCGCAGGCGGCGAACAGTGCGGCGATGCCGTTCGCCACGTGCCCGCTCACACCGATCGAACCGGTGGCCGCACCGCCCACGAAACTCATCTTCCAGTACTGCGCCATGGCCTCCGGCGTGGTGTGCAGTCCCCTCTCGACCAGCCGCCGGGGCAACGTGGTCTCCGTGATCACGTGCCGCCCACGCGTGCTCATGAACGACAGCACCGTGGCCTTCTTGTCGCCCGACATGTTGGCCTCGAGGAACCACTGCGTGGGCTTCACCGGGGCCTGCTCCAAGAGCACCTTGCAGATCGCATCGGTGCACAGCGTGACCATGTTCTGCCCCGCGGCATCCGCGGTGTGGTACGAGAAGATGAGGTAGACGTGGTTGCCCTCGAGGTGCGCGTGAACGTCGAGCAACCGCCCATGCGATGTGCACGTGGCCGCAACGTCCCGGAACTGCTCGAAGTGCGACACCGCCCACGCCGCGAACACCGCCGCGTCCGCGAGCGTGGGCAGCACGAACCCCGGTGCCCGCTGCACCTGTTCCGCGGTGACGAGTGCCGACACGCCGCCCGCGTGCGAGACGAGGCGCGCGCCGCGGTGGTAGCTGGCCGCCAGCGTGCCCTCGGTGGTGGCGAGCGGCACGTAGTAGTCCCCGTGCGCGTGCACGCCGTTCACTCGGATCGGCCCGATGAGTCCGGTGGGGATCTGCGTCATACCGATGAACTGCTCGATCCGGCCGTGGAGCTGTTCGGGGTCCATGGGCTCCGCGCGCTGGGTGAGATGCGGGATCTCCACACCCATCGCCTCCACGAAGGCGACGCGTTGCGCGTGCGCTTCGCGCGAGAAGTCCATGGGGCGCGGCACATCGGCGGGTCGCGGCTCGTCGTCCGGCGACCTCGGGGCCAGCCGCTTCCCGAGGACATCGAGCGAGCCCCACTGGGTGAGGCGGCGGATGACCTCGAGGGCCTGCTGGCGCGTCAGTGGCATGCGGGCGCTACCGGCTCGCCGACGACATGATCTTCCCGATGTTGGCGTCGGAGAAGAAGTCCGCCGGCGAATCCACGCCCGCGAACATCCTCATGAAGCCGTCCATCGCCTCCTGGTTGCCATGGATCGCGCCCATCAGCTGGCGCTTCTCGGGCGTGGGTGGCGTGAACGAGGCGAAGTCGCAGGTGAACCCGTACATCGGCAGCGCGTGCTGGTCGCGAGCCGACTGGAACGCGCCCATCGCGGCCTCGTGGGTGGACGTGCCCTTGAACACCTGGTCCAACGCGTCCGCGCACTGCTCGGCATCGCGGAAGGCGTCGCTGATGCCCTGCGCGGTGATGAAGTCCTTGTTGTACCCCGCGTCGCCCACCAGCGCCCAGCCCGGTCCGAACGGCTTGCGGAAGTGGTTCGGGACCGCCATGCCCACGTAGCGCTCTTCACGCTTCGCCGCGCGTACGCGTTCGGCGAACTCCGGCGCACGGTCGAGCGAGGCCAGGTAGTGCTTCTCGACGTCGTTGCGATTCGCCTCGAACTCCGCAATCGGCCATGAGACGACCAACAGCGTGAGGCCATCGTTGGTGCCCCACGCCGCCCAGCCTCGCTCCGCGCGGTCGTAGGCCTCGAAGCCGCCCTCGACCGGGAGGTTGCTCCAGTAGCTGTAGTAGCCCGCCTGGAGCCGCGGCTTCTCGTGATAGGCCTCCGCGCCGACGTCCTTCGCCACCAGTGAGTTCAATCCATCCGCGCCGATGACGACGCGAGCAGACTCGGTGACCGACGCGCCGTTCTTGCCGTGGCCGCGGATCCCGCTGACTCGGTCGCCGTCGAAGACCAGGTTCTCGACCGTGAACTCCTCGCGCACTTCGACACCTGCTTCGGCTGCGGCGTCCAACAGGATCTTGTCGAGCACCGTGCGGCGCGGGCCATACGACGCCGGCGCTTCCTTGGTACCAGGCGAACCTTTGAGGATGATCGGGCCCAGGTTCATCGTGTACGTGCTGATCGGCGGGCAGCCCGTGGCCACGACGCGATCCAAGAGCCCCCAGCGCTTGAGCGAAGCCACGCCCGGCGGATGGATCAGGTGCGTCGAGACCGTGTCGCTCGGGAACTTCGCGCGGTCCACCATGAGCACCTTGTGGCCCTTGCGGGCGAGCAGCATGGCGGTCGGGGATCCGGCGCAGCGAGCACCCACGACGATCGCGTCGTATCGGGAATCGGGCATGGCGCTTCCTCCTGGCTGGGGCGATGGATTCGGCGAGAGCTTGATGTGGGCGATCAGGCGGGGCGCCCGGCGCGCTCACCCGCAGGGTACGCCTCGGTCGACCGGGCGTGACACAGGAATCCTCAGGTGCTGGAGCGCACGCGGTAGCGATTCTGGACGAACCCGAACGGGTAGGCACGCGAGCCGATGAGTTCCAGTTGCACGTCCGCCCACAGCGGCCCGAAGAGCGGTCGGCCCGCGCCCAGTAGCACCGGGATGACCGTGATCGTCAGCTCGTCGATGAGCCCGGCATTCAGGAAACTCTGGATCGTCCGCCCCCCGTCCACGTAGAGATGCCGGAAGCCTTCGGCATACAGGCGCTCCACCAGCTCCGTGGGCGGCTCGGCCGAGAGTGAGACCGTGCTCGGCGCGCTCCCCGGCAGCTCCGAAAGCGTGCGGCTCACGACGAACACGCGCTTGGCACCGTAGGGCCAAGTGGGGAACGACAACACCTGTTCGAACGTGCCGCGTCCCATCACCAAGGCATCCACACCGGTGAAGAACGCGGCATAGCCGCAGTCCTCGCCGGGCGTCACCGAGGCGTTCGCCGCTTCGAGCCAGTCGATGCGGCCGTCGACGCGCGAGATGAAGCCGTCGAGGCTGGTGGCGATGAAGACGGAGCATTGGGGGCGCATGTTCTCGCTCGGCGTCAGCTGCGCCTCAGGCCTTGGACCGACCGGCGACGAAGAGCTTCCCACCCAGCCAGCACTGCGGGATCGCGAGCACCGCCAGCGTGATCGCATACCAGCGTGGCCCGAGCCCCAGGTTCCAGGTGGCGATCACGCCGGCAGAGCCCAGGATCGTGCCCACCACACCGAGGACCATCGCGTGCTTCATGGGATCACTCGGCGCGAGCTTCGCCGTGATCCAGGCGCCCGCCACGCTGATGACGACGCGATAGGCCGTGGCGAGCAGCGCGAGCGCGTCGGTGAGCGGCACGCCCTGCGGCGGGTAGACACCCACCGCATGCAGGCACAGGTCCACGATGGTCGTGACCACGATGATGAACAGCACACCCGCGACGACGGCCCAGATGGACTTGCCGATCATGCGACCTCCCTGAGGAACTCAGCCCCGATCGCGTCGGGGAACCTCTTCAAACGCGTGCGGAAACCGTACCCGGTGACCTCGGGGGCAACGGCACGGCGCGGCTCGCCGGTGCTCCCCGCTGGCGGCCCGCCCCGGTCCGTGCATGTTTCGCAGCGGCGCACAGACTAGTCAAACCCGGCAGGAAGCGCTGCATCGAAGCGCGGCCCGGAAACCGGCCGATCGCCACACGCGGGCCGTCCTGGGGCTAGGACTGGCTGATGGGCTGCACGCGTTCGCGCTCCCGCGCCAGTCGGCCGATGACCGCGACCAACTCCGTCGGGTCCGCGGGCTTCGAGAGGTACATCTGGAAGCCGGCGTGCAGGATGCTGACACGATCCTCGATCTTCGCACGCGCGGTCAGCGCCACCGCCGGAGTGCTCCCTCCGCGCTGCGGGCCGCGCCGCCGGATCTTGCGGATCAGCGAGTAGCCGTCCTCCCCCGGCATGGCGATGTCCGAGACCAGGATGTCGGGCTGCCACGAGTCGAACATCGCCAGCGCCTCGCCCGCCGATCCGGCAACCCGCGCGTTGGCGCCGCAGGAGCCGAAGAGCACCGTCAACGCCTCGCTCGAGCTCGATTCATCGTCCACGACGAGCACTCGCAGGCCGTCCAGGCGATCGGGCCGGACGTCCACCAGTGCATCGCACGCGACGTGCCGCCGGCGCACCGGTACGTCCGTCTCTCGGGGCGTGACTCGTGGTGTCGCCGGCACGGGGACGCGTGGCGTGAACTTCGAATCGTTGCGGTAGCTTCGATCCAGCAGAGTGAGGAGCAACACGCACACCAGCGGGAGCGGCACCAGGGTGACGACGCTGAGGCTGACGAGCACTCCTTCGGCGCGTTTCATCCCGGAGCGCGAGGAAGCGTGGCTGCGGAGCCGGACCCCCTCGAAGTGGTCCGCGAACGCCGTAAGTGCATGATCCAGGCGCTCGCTCTGGGCCAGGACGGCCGCCGGAAACGAGGGCCTCACCGCGTCCCTCGCCCCCTCGGGAGCCGCAAGTGCGTGCAGGAACGCGGCCTGGTGGGCGGACTCGGCCACCAGCACGCTATCCAGCAGTGCGCGGCCGGTGGGATCCGTGATGTGCGCTCGTAGTCGCTCGGCCTGATCGTGGACTTGCGCACTTCCCGCCTGGGCCATACGAGCGGAGCGCGATCCGCCACTCAGCAGCGAAGCGTGCACCGAGGCGATGTTCCGGACGCCTGACAGTTGGATCGCCCGTGCATCCGCCAGGTCTGCCGCCGCTCCCCCGTCCGCCTGCGACAGGCTCGCGATGAGTACGCGGTACGTGACCAGCGCACCTACGCTGGTCACGACCGCCAGCACGCAGACCAGGACCAAGCTGATGGTCAGCTTGCGTTGAAACGACCAATTGAACACGACATGGCCTCGAAATCGATGGGGGCGGATGTCGACCTTAAGTGTCACCGGGGTTCAAGTGCGGTAGCGCGCCCCGGGCCACTCCCGGAAAAGCTGATTCGCAGACGGTGGTGCGCCGCGTCGATGGCTCGCGCAGCAGACGTCGCCCCCACCTGGAAAGCCATGCACGATCGGTTCCAGTGCCGACCACATTCCGCGTGTGGGGCAAATGCCTGTAGAGCCGCGGGCTGCGCGGCGCGAGCGTCAGCTCGGCTGTCCCGTACACACCGCGTTCGTGGCGGAATTTTCAATCGAGTTGAAAGTCCTTCCACTCGACGGCGCTCCTGGAGCTCGTGTCCGTGCCTGTGCTGTGGACGCGGGTGAACCCTGTCGTGGCGTGGCCACGACGACC